>ERZ1370068.1860-contig-1181_pt1 | contig 78927 bp, 120 predicted proteins | sample MGYA00561227_ERZ1370068 | MGnify/ENA primary metagenome ERZ1370068 (study PRJEB38410, sample SAMEA6850437) | metagenome | study: Metagenomic assessment of the ecological functions of the soil: analysis of the soil microbiota associated with the... | reverse complement strand
CGCATTCAGGCCGCACGGAGGTCGCCGGGTGCCGCGGGTCGGCGTGGCGGCGGGAGCGGGATGGTTTACGCCGGCGGCTCTGTCCGCGACTCGAGCAAGGCCGCGGCCGCGAGGGCAACGGGAGGCTCGCTGATGCGCGATCGCGAGCAGCCTCATCGGGCGGAGCCGGCGCCGGCGGCAGGGTGCCGGGTTTGTAAGGTGCGGTGGTGGCGTTATGGCGGCGGCGGCGTGCCTGGGCCGACACGCCAGCGTCGGTGCGCTGGGACCGCGACGGCGCGTTATCCGACTTCGACACGATGCGGCATTCGTCCCACTGCCGCAGGAATGCCCCATCTGGTGATAGCTGCGCCGTGGTCACCGCGATCTTCGGCGAGTTCGATCACCTCTGGGCAATGAAGAGGGATGATTATCAAATAACGAATAATCCGCGCTTCCGGGGCAGGCGCTTGCCGCGTCGATCGCTTGCGAAGATTCTGGCCATGGCAGAACGCGCCATTGGTACTAGCCTTCAGCTGGCTGCCACAACAGGTACGCGCCGCGCTCCTGAAAGATCCGACGACGAGCACCATGGTGCCGAAGATCAGCGGCGCGCGATTATCGGTCGAAGGCACCACGACAACTGAATGCTGAAGGTGATCATGCGCAGATGGTGTCGTCGACGATAGATCGACGTCCCTGACCCCCAAGCCGTCTGGAGTTGATTACGAAAGCCGAGCGGGTTCCCCATAGCCGCGCGCCCATGCCGGTTTCAGAGACCCAATGGTCGTCCAGGGAGGCAGACGTCGCGTCGACGGCCACCACCCGCCGGCTACGCGCCGCCCAGCAAGCTTCGTCGCGCTGAAGCGCTGGCTTTATAATGATCACCTGAGCGTCTGCCTGCTTACGCTGGCGATCCACGCCGCTGCCGAGATTACCTATTTTCACCACCTCGCCGATAGATCAGGCCGAGAGCGAGGACAGGATGCCCACAACGTCGCCGACGGTGGCAATGATCACGTCTGTCCCGGCTCCGCCTCCGAGCCCACCCGACGCCAGCAGCGGCCGGTTGCCGAGTTTTCGGTCCGCATCCCATTCAGCCGAGGGGCGGGCTCGTACCGGTGCGATCGCCCTGACACGAGACATCTTCGCCAGTGAATTCCGACGATGCGCCTGGATGCGCCTGACTCGCCGCGGAAAGAATGAAGGCGCGCTGACTTCAGAGATCAGTATGACACCACCAAATCTGAGGCACGAGAATATCCTTTAGAGATGATCTGGTCGTCTCCACGCTGAAGGAGATGTCGAGCCGCCAAGATACTGTGTGCAGTGCCGCCTCAGAGTGGAGCTGACACCACACAATCTCATCATGCCGATGATGCCACGGCCTCCTCCAGGCCATCGGGGATGGCTCGTACACTTGATGGCGCTCACGACTGTCTCGATCTCCGCCTGGGCCCCATTCACCGCCACACTGAGGATCTGACTTTCTTCACCGCCAATTGCTACCACGTCACAATTGGTGACTCTCATAGGTCGATATCATATTGTCGACGGAATGCTGGTCTGAGGCGATGGCGTCGGCGTCTTGTTCTGGGCAGAGGAGATACTGAGGCCCGAGACTGGAGAGCTGCAGGAGTGTCTCTGATGCCGGCTCTCTCCACATTCTCGCCGCTGACGAGCTCGGCCTCTGGGATGCTGCTCGCTGATCACGTCGTGGAAAGGGAATCCCGGGCGAAAGCGGTGAGGGCCCAGCCCTCTCGGTCAGCCGGAGAGAAAGTCTCAACGTCGAAGACTTTCTCATCAACCGTCTTCCACCCAGTGGTTGATGCCTGCCCGTCAGCAAAATTACTGGCGCACTCTAGCGTGACGGTCAGATACTTCTGACGTCGGTTGTGGGGTCTTCCCCAGTAGGCACGCCAAGCCGTTTGTTGGTCGGTCCGATATCCGGACTTACGCCAGCCGGCCGGAACATCTTCTGCCGCGGCGCAATACGCTGAGAGCCGCCAATCGCCCGAAAGAACCCGGCCTTCGATCGCCGGCTTCACCGCGATTATTATACGCCAACCTCGCGTATGCGCACACCGGTGCCGGCGATCACGAGTCGTCTGAATATGCCGTGCGAGCTGGTCGGTGAGCGTGGCGGTCGCCGGTTGATCGCCGACGACCACCTTCCGGCCGGATTTGTGACGGTCGAAGACACCGCGCCTGATAGGTGTTGCGCGCGGGCGGTCGCTTGAGGCGAGAAGGTCGGCGGCCAAAGTCCACGCGGCTGCGGCCTGTTAAGACCGTGCCTGCTGGTAGTCGCCATTTCGTTCGGCACGTCGTTGCCGTCTGAACCTGCGAACCCGAGCCGTGGAGGCCAGGGTGGCTGTTCCGCTGACCACGCCGATCTTGCCGCCGCAGCGCAGATCGGCCCGCGACAGTCACCGCGTCGTTGACGGGTCGTCGAGGCGCAGAGCGCGCAGGGAGCCATCTCCGCGGGGACCCTCACGCGCCACAGGGTGGCGTCATGCGGCGCTGGCCCTGGGGGCGGAACGTGGCGTCGTCGGTCGGCACCCAGCCACCTGATACGACCTGGCGTCATCTGGCTGCGCCCGGGCTCACGGTGAGACGGAATCCGCCTGAGGCAATTCCGTCGACGGCGAGAGCAACGAGGCGGTTGCCGTCGAAGCGCGGGCACCGCATTGGGCAGGGGAGGGCGCGTCCGGGCGCTGATCAGCCATACGCGCGTTTGAGTGTTTTCGCGCCAGAAGGGAGAGGAGATTGAGCGATCGGCTCGGTCGCCATGTAGGTTGTAAACTGATGAGCAGGCTGGCGATCAGGGCAAGGGTGAGGCGGCCAGGGGGCACCGCGGCTCCCGCTCGTCGCCTTTGATCAGGCGCACGAAGCCCACCGCTGGGTGGCGAGGGTCGTGAGCGACGGTCTTGGCGTCGGCGCTCACGCCGAGGGCCGTGATCAGTTTGCCACCGTCACCGTGATCGGCAAGAGCGGCGAGGTGATGGCGCCGCACCCTGGGGACACCGCAATCCACCATCCGAACCCGGCGGGCATAGCGCGCGAGAGTAGAGTTGTCGGGGGAGAGATCGGCGCTGGCAAGAGTCCCGCTACCGATGCGCGCGACGGCAGGAGCTGCGTCGAGAGCCAGCGCCTCGCCGCGACGGGGACGCTGGCGGTGAGTTCCGCCACGACGCTGAGCAGATACCAGGCCGACGGTTCGAGGCCGATGGTACGTCAGGCCCGGCTAGTCACGGTGATGGTCGCGTCGGAGCGCCAGGCCGAGGTGCCGCAGCAGGCCGGTTGCCGGTCACGCGTTTCGAGTTCGCGAGTTCCGCCCTGCGCACTGGTTCCGATGGCCGCAGATGTTTCGATCGCAGCTACCCGTCGCCGCGGCATGAGAGCGTGCGGCAAGGAAAGAATCATGATGACCGTCGTAGCCGCCAGCCTACGCCTGCTCGCCTGCCACAGCCTGGGAACGCGACTACTTGTTCCCCTCGCGATGTCCATGCCAGATACAGATTACTAAGAACAGCGCCAATGTGTCTTCAGTGAACAAGAAGGCGCTTGAAGAAACGGCTCAAATACAGTTCGTTATCCAGTATAGCACGGTGCCCAAAGCCGGGTACGGGAACTTGCTTTCCGTCGTGGTAACGATACTTTATTCTGCCTCCCCCTGTCCTCCAGCAGGCTGACATATAAAGTCGAAAGAGAAGGCGCCCATGTCGCCTCCCATACGCTGCCGGGCCACGATGATCACGAAGAAGATTCAGCATGGTGTCGAGCCGCCTGACGGAGCCAGAGCACCTCCCGGGCGAGTTGCCGGTCGAGGCTGATCGAGGGGCCGACAGGTGAACCGGGCTGAGACGAGATGATCTCAAGAGGATCGCCGGTACCAGAAGTATGTAGTAGTGGAAGGCGTGAAGAGACACGATATTATCGGCACGGTCGTACCAGCGGTTCGCAAAGCCGCGTGTCGATGAAGAAGGCCGCAGCCGCCCGATCACCACGCCGAGAAAAAGCCGCCGATCTATGTCAGGTGCTTATTCTCGAAGCGGTAACGATGCGGTCAGCGGTTGCGAGCCCTTCTCTTCGAAGAATAGATTGCGTTTTATTGGCAGCTGCGCCCGAGATCGTTTTAGCGACGGTGAAGAACGGTCGTGCCGTATTCGTCGCGGTGACGGAGAACTCTGGCACCCGCGTTCGGCGTGCAGGTGGTGGCGCCTACGCCGCTCGGCGGTGGTCGGGACAGTGCCGCGGTCTCTGCGTCTGGTTGACCGTCTGCCGAAGTCGATCGTCAGCGGTAGCGCACGATGCGGGCGCTGGAAGCGATTTGGCCACGCTGTCCTCTATCAGCCTGGGGCTATGACAGAGTGCCTGAACGCTGGCGCAGAAGGGATCGAGATTTGGGCGGCCAGGACAGCCGATGATGCCTACCACACAGCTGATCAGCGAGCCAGCTGGTTGCCCGACCTTCAATGTCTAGCCCCGTGCTGATGCGGCCTCGCCCATGTAGAAAGTTGCATTCAGGTGCAAATAGATCTGGCAAAGCCATACCTCTGTTTGGAAAGACCTTGCCTAATTATCTGCCTCAGACTCGACCTGATAGCTGAGAATGATAATGGGATCTGATTTTATGCTATTATCTCAACGATTACCGGCCTCTGGTGCCGACGTCGGCAATAGAGGCGGGGAGTACCATCTCCCCGTTTGTGACCAGAACTGGTTGCTGCTCGCTTTCAGGATCGCGCTGACCGTGAACGCGCTCTGGCAGTTCGGCAGCAGAGGCCCACTTCCGAGGTGCGGATAGAATGACTCCGCGATCAATCAAGTTGCTCGTGCCCCGAGGAGGTTGGCCACTGCGGGGAGCGAAATTACGCGGGCCGCGTATGACGGCCGAGGCAGCGGGCGTTCTGCCTTTTTCAGTGATGCGGGGCTATGAGTCTGACGTTTGCGCAGAGATAGCGATGGCGGCCAGGATGATGGGCCACCATTACACGCGAGTTTCCAGAAGCCGCGCTGAAGCCCAGCTCCGCCTGCGCCACAACACAGCTTTTCCTCAGCCAGGCATGGCCGCACCCGACTTGCATGAAAGCCATCTTCCGGTTAAGATAGAGAAAGACACACATGCCTAACACAGATCGACGAAGGTATTCCGCCTGAAATCATTGAAAATAAAGACTCGATAGGATGAACTGGGATGCTGTAGACGGGCGCTGCTTCAGCTGACAGTTGGTGCCATGAGCGACTCCGGGGGTCACGGGCCCGCACCATGGTCTTTGCGCCGGAGTCTCTGAGTTGCAGCGGAACTGACGGAAGCAGTCTTGAAGCTGCCTTTACACTGCACGCGGCTGCCGAGGCAGCGATCTTCGATCGGTGCTGGCAGGCCCGAGATCGAGCCGTGACGCTGAGTCCTTCATCAGGGGCGCGCCGGCGGCCACGACGCTTGATGGTGGCCTGAGCACAACGTTGAGTCATACCTGGTCAATGCTGTCGCCCAGCTCTGCCACGAACTTCCTGCAGAAGTTCGGCAAGGAGCTGGGCAAGGACGTGCGCGGAGTGGCCCCGGAGGCGATGGCGGTGCTCGAGCGTTACCATTGGCCGGGCAATATCCGCGAGCTCGAGAACGTGCTGGAGCGCGCCATCGTGCTGGGGGCGGGCGAGATGCTCGGCGTCGACTCGCTGCCCGAGTCCGTGCGGCGCGAGCGCCCGGTGAGGGGACTCGATAGCGTGGACATCCCGGAGGACGGACTCGATCTCGGAGGCTACCCTGGACACGATCGAAGAGTCGCTACCTCCAGCGCGCGCTCGACCGTACGGGCGGTGTGCAAACGAAGGCGGCCGAGCTGCTCAAGATGACCTTCCGTCAGTTCCGCTACAAGCTCCAGAAACATCAGTCCATGCGCAAAGGCCATAGCGCCGAGGCCGTGACACTTTTTGGGTCGCTCGCTAACACGCAACTGTCAGCTAAGGAAGCAGCGCCCGTCGTCGCGCTTTCTGGGTCATCTCGTAGATCGCGTTCCTTCGAAGTCTTTATTTTCAATAGTTTCAAGTCGGAGCCGCCCTTCCCGGCGCGTGTCACGTTGATCGCAAAACAGGTGTCAAAGGCCCAAAGAACGCATGGCACCGAACGTGCTTCTCCTATCTGCCAAGAAGGTAAGCTTCCATACAGGGTCAGATACGGCCCCATACCTAACAAAGGGGAAAAAGCAATGATCAGCCTGTGGCACAAGAAGCGGAAGGTACTGGGCAACCAGCGCGGCTTCACCCTCATCGAACTGCATGATCGTGGTGGCCATCATCGGCATCCTGGCCGCCATCGCCATCCCTCTCTACGCAAACGTCCAGACTCGTGCCCGCATCGCGCAAGGCGCAGGCCGATACGCGCATCCTTGCCTCGGCCGTCAGCCATCTACACGGCCCACATGGGCTCGCTGCCCGGCAGCTCTGACCGCCCTCACCGCTCAGGCCACGAACGGCTTGAACCAGGTCGCGGGTCCGTTCATGGGCTCTATCCCCGCACCTCCTCCGGGTGGCTCGCCGGCCTGGGGCGCCACCTACACGTACACGCCGAACGCGGGCGCCGGAACGTTCACGGTCATCGCGACGGGTGACGGCACGACCATCACCGTTCCGTAAGCGAGCGGCAGCGGTTCCACAGCTGACAAACGGGGGAGGCTCGAGCCTCCCCCGTTCGCTTGATCCACCACACCTTTCCTAGCCTCGTTCTCCCCGACGATCTTCGGCACGTCGAGTGACAATCGTTGTCAGATTTGCCTCCCGTGGATCCGATATTCTATATAGGATCAGTAGATCTGAAGGCTTAAGATAGTAAGAAATAAGGTCTTTCAAACAGAAAGGCCTTGGCACTCCGGATGCAATTTCACCTTTTCAGAAATACGGCACTTTTCTACATGGGCTTTTGAGAGCCCGCATATCGAACAGGAGAACAGACGATGACAATGTTCTGGAAAAAGAAAAGAAAGGTTTCGGGCAACCAGCGTGGCTTCACGCTGATCGAGCTCATGATCGTGGTGGCCATCATCGGCATCCTGGCCGCCATCGCCATTCCACTCTACGCCAACGTTCAGGCACGCTCTCGCATCGCGAAGGCCCAGGCTGATACGAGGACGATGGCGTCGGCCATCAGCATGTACAACGCCCACATGGGCACGCTGCCCACCGCACTCACCGATCTGACTTCAGCCCAGACGAACGGTCTCAACCAGACCGCCGGGCCGTTCCTGGGCACTGTCCCGGTGCCACCGCCAGGCGGTTCGCCGGCATGGGGCGCTTCCTACACCTACACGCCGAACGCGGGTGCCGGGACGTTCTCCATCACCGCGACGGGTGACGGCACGACCGTCACCGTGCCCTAAACGTCTCAGGCCTTTCAACCTCCAACACGAGGAGGGGATCACACCCCTCCCTCGTCAGCTATCCGGCTCCGGCATCCCGGTCTTCGAGAGAAAGCAGCTCCTGTACACTGACGCCGTGCTGCCGCCCCTGTTCCTCGAGGGAGCCTGCTTCCTCTTCGGCCTCGTCATCGGCAGCTTTCTCAACGTGGTGATCGGGCGGCTTCCCGCCGGTCGCAGCCTTGTACATCCGGGCTCGGCCTGCCCAGGCTGCGGAGCATCCATTCACTGGTACGACAACGTGCCGGTGCTCTCGTGGCTCTGGCTTCGCGCGCGCTGCCGCAGCTGCCGCGCCACCATTTCCTGGCGCTACCCGGCAGTGGAGCTTGGCCACGGCGATCCTCTTCGCCCTCGCCGCTCATCAGGTGGGGTCCGCCCTCGATCTCGCTCCGGCGCTCCTGCTCCTGTCGGCCCTCGTCGCCATCACGTTCATCGACCTCGACCATCAGCTCATTCCCGACGTCATCACCCTGCCCGGCATCATCGCGGGGCTGCTCTGAGCGTCGCCCTCCATCCCGAGCATTGGCTCGACACCATGCTGGGTATCGTGATTGGGGAGGCCTCTTCTTCGTGATCATCGTGGCCAGTGGCGGCGGCATGGGGGAGGCGACATGAAGCTGGGGGCCATGATGGGCGCCTTCCTCGGCTGGAAGCTCGTCTTGCTCGCCATCCTTCTGGGAGTGTTTGCGGGGGGCCGTCGCTATCGCGTTGCTCACGACAGGAAGCAAGGGCCGGAAGGACCCCGTGCCCTTCCGGGCCGTTCCTGGCTTTGGGCGCCGTGCTCAGCCTGCTCTGGGGGAATGACCTGCTGGGCTGGTATTTGAGCCGCTTCTTTGACTAAAGCGCCTTCTTGTTACTGAGACACATTGGCGCTGTTCTTGCTACTCCTATTATCTGGCATGGACATCACCCGGGGGGCCGTGGGAATCGCTTGTTCCAGGCGCGGTAACGGGCGAGGGCAAGGCGGCTTCAGCCTGGCCGAGCTGACGGTTGTCATCGCCGTGATTGGCACCCTTTCCGTGCTTTCCTTGCCCTTTTTCCTCAGCTACTACCAGTCGGCCCAGGTACGGGCCGCGGCCGCCGATGTCGCCGCGCAGCTCAACCTCGGCCGGCAGATGGCCATCCAGCGCAATCAGAGCATCTGCGTGACCATCGGAACCAGTGCACCGCAGTACCGACAGGGCACCTGCGGAGGCACCATCCTCACGGGCGCCACCACCGACGCTTCGGGAAATGCCGCCGCCCACGACGGCGTTACGCTGACCACGACGGCCAACCCCATCTTCACCAACCTCGGCGCAGCGGCTCCGGCCGCGACCATCACCGTGACCCAAGGTAGCCGGAGCCTGACCGTCACCGTCTCGGCCTCGGGCCGAGTCACCGTCGGCCCCTGAGGTCCGATGCTGCTCGAGGTCATTGCCGCCATCGCGGTCGTGGCTTTGGGACTCACCGCCTTCGCGTCGGGGATCCCCGTCGCGGCCTTGGCGGTGAGTGAAGGCGCGCAACTCTCGACGGCCACCTTCCTCGCCGTCGCGCGCATGGAAGAGGTTCGCGGGGCTCAGTGGCATGCCGGATTCGCCGGTCTCCTCTTCCCCGATGAAGCGGCTCTGCCGGATCCCTACGCGCGCTATGCCCGCCGGGTTCGGATGGTGGATTGCGGTGTCCCCCGGGGTGCGGCGCCATCACCTCGCCGCTCTTGCGCCAGATCACGGTGACGGTGGCGTACCGGCCCGTCACGGCCCTCGGCGTGGCCGCCGACGCCAAGACCGTCTCGCTCACGACCCTCGCCACCCAGCGGTGAAGCTGTTCGTGCGCCTGATCAAGAGCGACGAGCGGGGCGCCGCGTTGCCCCTGGCCGCCATCACCCTTGCCCTGCTCGCCAGCCTGCTCATCAGTTTGGCCACGATGTCGGCGACCGAGCCGATCATCGCCTCCAATCAGCTCCTCTCCGCTCAGGCTCTGGCGCTGGCCGAAGCCGGTATAGAGCGCGCGCTGTGGGCGGTCCAGCGCCCGGACGCAGCCGATGGATTGCCCTCCCCCTGCCCAATGCGGTGCCCGCGCCCTACGACGGCAACCGCCTCATTGCTCTCGCCGTCGACGGAATTGCCTCAGGCGGATTCCGTCTCACCGTGAGCCCGGGCGCAGCCCCGAATGAGCGCCAGGTCGTATCGGTCGGCTGGGTGCCGACCGACGACACCCGCGATTTCCGCCCCAAGGGTCAGCGCCGCATCACCGCCACCCTGTGGCGCGTGAGGAGTCCCCGCGGAGATGGCTCCTGCGCGCTCTGCGCCCTCGGCGATCTGGCCGTCAACGACGCGGTGACTGTGGATTCGCGGGCCGATCTGCGCTGCGGCGGCAAGATCGGCGCGTGGTCGAGCGGCACGGCCACCCTGGCCTCCACGGCGCGGGTTCTGGGTTCAGACGGCAACGACGTGCCGAACGAAGCCGGCGACTACCAGCAGGCACAGTCTGCTGGAGCCGCAGCCGCGTGGACTTTCGAAGCCGCCGACCTTCTCGCCCTCAAGCGACTCGCCCGCGCGCGCGGCACCTACTATCAAGGCGCGGTCGTCTTCGACTCGTCTAATCCGGCTCCGGAGGGCCTGGTCTTCGTCGACACGTCAACCGGCGGATCCGCGACCGCCACCACACCCACCGACCAGCTCGCACGAGTAGAAATGCGAGGGGAGCCTTCAAGGGCTGGCTCGTGGTCGCCGGCACCCTGGAGATCTCCGGCGATGCTCGCATACGCGGGTTGGCGTATGCGCTGGACGGGTTCGCCTATCGCGGTGAAGCGCCCGGCGTGATCGAAGGCCAGGTCGTGGCAGCAGGCCTTCGAGGCGGTGGCGTGAGCTTCTCTCGGACGGGCGGTGGCCCAGCGTTGACATTTGATTGCGCCGCGGCCAGAGATGGCGACGGCACTGTTCCGGCCGGCTGGCGAGTAAAGGCCGGCTCCTATCGGACCGACCCAAACTCCTAGAAAGCCCAACAGGGGGTGCCTCCTGGGGGAGAGACCCCCTTATTTTGTAGCGTCAAAGTGTTGACACTAACTTCGGGCCATCGTTATAAGGTACTAAGTGCGCCAGTAATTTTTGCTGACGGGCAGTCAACCCGCAGATTGGGAGCCGACAATGGGCCGGTTCGGAATGAGGAAAAAGTCTTCGACGTTTGGACTCGATATCGGGTCCAGCTCCGTCAAGGTCATCGAGCTGACCGAGGGTAAGGAGGGCTGGGGCCTCACCGCTTTCGCCCAGGTTCCCCTCCCCCACGACGTGATCAGCGAAGGCAGCATCAAGGAGCCCGGGCTCGTCAGCGACGCGGTGAGGGAATGCGTGGAGAAGGCCGGCATCAAGGCCACCTCCGCCGTCATCTCCGTCTCGGGCCGCGAAGCCATCATGAAACGGGTCCCTCTGCCCAAGGTCACGGCCAAGGAGCTCGCCGACGCCATCACCCTCGAGGCCGAGCACCACATTCCCTTCGCCGTCGACGATGTCTTTCTCGACTACCAGGTGGTCGGGGAGTCCGCCAATTCCATGACGGTGGTGCTGGTGGCGGTGAAGAAGGTCAAGATCCTCGAGTACGTGGCGGTGGTGGAGCAGGCGGGGCTCGAGGCCCTCGTGGTGGATCTCGACGCCTTCGCCATCCAGAACCAGTACGAGCTGAACCATCCCCAGTCTTCGGAGGAGGCCGTGGCACTCATCGACATCGGGGCCAGCGTGATGAAGACCAATGTGGTCCGGGACGGCGCTTCCATCTTCGCGCGCGACGTCCCCTTCGGCGGGCACCACTACACGCAGGCCATCGCCCAGCGTCTCGACATCTCCTTCGAGAAGGCGGAGGCGGCCAAGCAGGGCCAGGACGTCGGCGTCTCCTGGGATGATCTCGTGCCCGCCCTCGAGGCGGTGTCGCGCGATCTCTCGCTTGAAGTCCAGCGCACCTTCGACTATTTCGCCTCCACGGCGGAATCGGAGCGCATCGGGCGCATCGTGTTGTCGGGAGGCTGCGCACGCCTGGCGGGGATCGACGAGTTCCTGTCCTCGTCGTGGGGCGTGCCGGTGGAGATCGCCCGCCCGCTCGAACGCGTGGGACAAGAGGCCGGACAGTTCTCGGCCGAAGAGCTCGAGCAGGCCGGCCCGCTGCTGGCCGTCGGGGTGGGGCTCGGGCTGCGGCAGGCCGGGGACAAGAACGCATGATCCGGATCAACCTTGCCCCACCGTCGGCCAAGAAGGCCTTTGCCGTTCCCGATTTCAACCTGGGCATGCTCTTCGGTGTCCTCGCTCTCGGCCTGATCCTTATCCTCGGCGGGTGGTGGTGGAGCGTCTCGGCGGAGATCCGGCGGCTGAACAACGAGATCGCCGAGAACAAGAAGCAGGCGGAGCAGCTCAAGGTGGTCATTGCCGAAAGCCAGCGCTTCCAGCGCGACAAGGAAGCGCTGGAGCGGCGCGTGAACGCCATCGAGGTGGTGGCCCGTCAGGCCACGCGGCCGGTGTACCTCCTGGACGCGGTGGCCGACCAGCTCCCCAAGGATCTCTGGCTCAACCGCATGGAGGAGAAAGGCACGCAGCTGAAATTCGCGGGCACCACCTACAGCGCCACCTCCCTTTCCGACTTCATGTCCAACCTCAAGGCGAGCGGAAAGTTCAGGGACGTCGATATCGTCGACGCCAAGCAGGACCTCACCAAGTCGCCACGCATGATCACCTTCGAGGTGGTCGCGCGGTTCGAGCCCTGATCGTGGGTGCCTTCGACCCGATAATCAACGCACCACCCCAGCACAAGCTGATCTTCGGCACCATGGTGCTCGTCGTCGTGGGGGCGCTCGGATACTTCTTCCTCATCTCGGGAGCGCGGGCGGAGCGCGACACCCTGTTCCAGGAGAACGAGGTGCGGCGCGCCGAAGTGCTGAAGGCCAAGGCCGACGAGGCCAATCTGCGGCCGTTCCGTGCCATGGCCGAGGCTCTTCGCAAGCGGCTCGACGCGGCCAAGGAGCGCCTGCCCCAGGAGCGCGAGATCCCGCAGGTGTACCGCCAGGTCTCAGACCTCGCCACCCAGTCCGGTCTTGATGTCGCCCTCTTCCAGCCCAAACCGCCCGAGGATCGTGACGTGCTCACCGAGGTACCGATCGCGGTGACCGCGGAAGGCACGTATCACCAGATGGGAGCATTCCTGCAACGAATGGGACAGATGCCGCGCATCGTGTCCCTGGGGATTTCCGGATGCTCGGCATAGATCGCGGTCCCGGCACCGTCCGCGCCGAGCTGACGCTGGCGACATTCGTATTCAGGCCCGAGGGCGCGCCGCCGCCGCCCGCCAAGCCCGGCGCGCCCGGCACCCCGCCGCACCGCCGCCGCCCGCCAAGCCCGGCACCCTGCCGCGCCGGCGCCGGCTCCCGCGGGAGCGACCCGATGAGGCTGCTCGCGATCGCGCATCGGCGAAACCTCGGTGCCCTCGCGGCCGCGGCCTTGCTCGGGGGCTGTAGTGGGACGGAGCCGCCGGCGGCTCCGCCCAAGCCCCTACTCCGCCGCCACGCCGGTAGCGCCCGCGGCACCCGGCGCGGCCACCGTGCGGCCTCTCGATCCTGGAGCGGGACGAGTGCTTCCTCCGATGGCCTACGACGCCAAGGGCCGTCGTGATCCGTTCACACCGGTATCGCTGGCCAGCGAGTCCAAGGGCATCAACGTGACCGCGGCCAAGCTCGTGGGAATCGTGCGCGCCCCTCAGGGAACCTGGCCCTCGTGGAAGGGCCGGATGGCGTCGGCTACATCCTCAAGAACGGAGACGGCCTCGGAAACGGACGAGTGACGGGCATCACGGCCACAACGGTAACCTTCGCGGTCGCGGCTCAGCCGGGACAAGCCACGACGGTGACTTTGCGCCTGGTCATGGATTGACATGCGGATCGAGATCCGCGGAAGGGGTGATCGCCGGATGAAGCCCTTGGCACCTATTGCCGGATTGCTGCTGCTCCTGGTTTCCATCACTGCGGGCGTCGGAATCGCGCAGGTACCGGACACCGCTGTTCAGGTGTCGTCGGTGAGCGTGGACCGAATGGCCGACGGCGTCGCCGTGCGAATCACGACGAGCGGTCCGGCGAAATTCCAGTCGAGCTATATCGACTCCCTCACCGCCTCGTCATCGACCTGCCCGGCAGCACCTACACCTGGAACAAGCCTCGCCTCAAGTCCGACGTGGAGCCGGTGCGCGAGGTGCGCGGCAGCCAGTTCAGGGCGGGCATCACGCGCATCGTGGTGGAGCTGACCCGCAAGGTCGGATATCGCGTCGAGGAGGGGCCCGACGGCCTCTCCGTCATCCTGGAGCCCGCGGGCACCGCCCAGATCGAAAAGCCTGCTCAGAAGCCGGTCAGGCCAAGGCCAAGCCGTTCGTGCCGGCTTTGGCCCTGGATGCTCCCGTGGTCACCAAGGTGTCGCAGCCCCGCGTGGAGGGGCCGGCCATCGATACCGCGAAGGCGGAGCCGGTGGCCACGCAGCAGTACGCCATGGCCACGGTCACTCTGGCCCCGCTCACCACCGCCGAGCCCGAGCCAGGGCCCACTCCCTCAAGATCGTTCAGCTGTCGATCCCCGCCACCGAACCCGGGCCTGCTAGTCTCAAGACCGCCCCGGAGTCAATCGCCGCCCCCGAGCCGGGACCCGCTCCGATCAGGATCGCCCAAGCGGCGGCTCCCGGCCCCGCGCCAGCTCCCGGACCGGCGCCCGCACCGAGCCCGGCACGCCCGAGCATGCCACCACCTCCGCCTTCGGCGCCGCCCACGCCCAGCCTGCCGCCGATGCCGAGCGGCCGAACGCCATCGGAGTCAAAGCTCATCTCCCTCGACTTCAAGGACGCCGATATCCTCAACCTGCTGCGTATCCTCGCCGCGGAGAGCGGACGGAATATCGTGGCCGGCGACGACGTCAAGGGCAAGGTATCCGTCTCGCTACACAATGTGACCTGGGAGCAGGCGCTCGACACGATTCTCGAGACGCGTGGTCTCCAGCGGCTTGACCGCAACGGGATCATCCGGGTCGTCTCCACCGATCAGCTGACCAAGGAGCGCGAGGCGCAGGCCCGGGTGCAGGATGCTCTCGTCAAGGCCGAGTCGGATGCGCGCACGCGCCGAGCCGAGGCTGAGTTCAAGGAGGCCGAGGCCACCTCCAAGAAGTTCCAGTCTGACGCGGCCATCGCGGAAGCCAAGGCACGCGGCCCTCTCAAAGAAGAGACCGTCCGGCTGTCCTATGCCGACCCTGAGGTCGTCGCCAGGACGCTCCAGGGCATCCTGGGCATTCCGCCTTCCGGTAGCGTGCCGGTATCAGGGCCGCCGATCATCAGCAGCGTCCCGATGAATCCTACCGTCGTGGGAGAGTCTCCGCCTAACCCGGCCCTCGGCAGGCTGCCCGAGCCGGGTATCCCATACCCGCCGGCGGTCCAGACTCCGTGGAACCAGCAGGTCGTGTCCGTGAGCCAGGACGTGCTCGCCAAAGGCATCACCATCCAGGCATACAAGCCGACCAATAGCATCTTCATCCGTCACTACGAGGCCGACATCGAGCGCATCAAGAAGTTGATCAGCGAGCGGTTCGACGTGCCGTTGCCTCAGGTGAAGATCGAGGCGCGGATGGAAATCCTCGACCGCAACGCCTACGAGGGCATCGGCGTCCAGTGGGGTGGTGCGGGGGCGGGCAACATCAACAACCACACCGCGATCATAGGCCAGGGCTTCCAGACCGCCGCCCAGACCGGCGTGCCGTTCAGTCCCGGAAGGTTGTATGGAACCACATTAATTAACGACCCGATCGGTGTGAACAGGGGACTCCGCCCAACCTTCCCGACCTGAACCTCTCCCAACTCCTCCCCATCTCGGGCTCTACAGGCCTGCCTCTCGGTGGCAACGTGGTCAACCTGCCCTTTGCCGCACTGCCGGGCGCCGCAGCGCAGGGCGCGCCTGCCGGCGGCATCTCCTTTGGGTTCGTGTCGGGCAGCTACAACATCAACCTGGCGCTGCAGGCGCTCGCCGCACAGGGCAAGGCGCGCACGCTCTCGCGGCCGGAGGTCGTGACCGTGGAGAACTCGAAGGCCACGATCTCCCTCGGCGAGGAAATTCCCTACGCGACGGTAAGCTCGGCAGGTACCCAGATCCAGTTCAAGGAGGCCGTGCTCAAGCTCGAAGTCCTTCCGACCGTGGTTCGGGAGCAGATCGGTGCCGATGTCGTCACCAAGATCAAGATGATCGTCCTCGTAGAGAACAACAACCGCGGGGACAACGTCTCGGTGGCCGCAGGCATAACGCGTGCCCGCCATCAACAAGCGCAAGGCGGAGACCCAGGTCTTGATAAAAGCGGCGACCGACTGGTCATCGGCGGCGTCACCCAGGCGTTGACGACGATGAACATACGGAAGGTGCCGGTCTTCGGCGATATCCCCGTACTTGGCTGGCTCTTCAAGCAGAACGAAAACACCGAGACCGGCCGGGAGCTGGTTGTCTTCGTCACGCCATCGATCGTTACCGGACAGGGAACCGCCGGGATGGCCTTGACTCCCATCGCTCCGCGGTAGTACCGTCCGGTGTGGCATTTCGCTTCCTCACAGCCGGCGAGTCCCACGGCGAGGCCCTCACTGCCGTCATAGACGGTGTGCCCGCCGGCCTCTCTCTGACCGAGGAGCACCTCAACGAGGACCTCGGCGCCGGCAGCGCGGCTACGGCCGCGGCGGGCGCATGAAGATCGAGCGGGACCAGGCCCACATCTCCTCCGGCGTCCGCTGGGGCGTGACGCTCGGCAGTCCCATCACCCTCACCATTCAGAACCGGGACTGGGAGAACTGGAAGCACACCATGTCCGTCGGCGAGCCCCCGTCGGGGACACCGGCCAAGGCGGTGACGCGGCCGCGTCCGGGACATGCCGACCTCGCGGGGGCCATGAAGTACGGCCATCGAGACATCCGCAACGTCCTCGAGCGCTCGAGCGCGCGCGAGACTACCGCGCGCGTCGCCGTGGCCGGAGTGGCCAAGCGCCTCCTCGGTGAGTTCGGCATCACCATCCTGAGCCACGTGACGGAGATCGGCGGCGTGCACATCGGTCCCCTGGAAACGCCGTGGGACGAGATCCGGTCGCGCGCGGAAGCATCCGAAGTCCGCTGCGCCGATCCCGCCGCCGAGCGCGCCATGATCGAGGCCATCGACCAGGCGAAGGCGGCCGGCGATACGCTGGGTGGCGTCTTCGAGGTGGTGGCCCTCAACTGCCCTGTCGGCTTGGGCTCGTACGTGCAGTGGGACCGCAAGCTCGACGGCCGGCTCGCCCGAGCCTTCTGCTCCATTCACGCCATCAAGGGCGCCGAGATAGGCATGGGCTTCGAGGCCGCCCGGCGCCCCGGCTCCCAAGTCCACGACGAGATCCTCTTCGACGCGGCCGGCGGCTTCGACCGCCGCTCCAACAGCGCGGGCGGTCTCGAGGGCGGCGTGACGAACGGCCAGCCTGTCATCGTCCGTGCCGCCATGAAGCCGATCTCGACCCTGCGCAAGCCGCTGCGCTCGGTGGACATGGCGACCAAGGAGGCGGTGGAGGCCGTGGTCGAACGCAGCGACGTCTGCGCGGTGCCCGCCGCGGGCGTGGTGGGGAGGCCATGATGGCGCTGGTGCTCGCCGAAGCCTTCCTCGAAAAGTTCGCGGGCGACAGCGTCGAGGAGATCCGGCGAAACTACCAGGGCTACCTCGACTACCTGAAGAGCTGGTAGTCGTCCCGCGGCAAACCCCATGATCGACATCCCCGTTCGTCTCGGCCCCCGCTCGTACCGCATCCTCGTCGGCGCGGGCATTCTCGGAGAGGCGGGAGCCGAGCTTGCCCGCCTCAAGGTGGGCCGCAAGGTCGCCCTCGTCACCGATCCGTCCATCCTGTCTCTCCACGGCGATGCGGTGTCGCGGAGCCTTGCCCACGCGGGATTCGACGTCACTCCCGTGCTCCTCCCCGAGGGAGAGCGGGCCAAGACGCTCGAGGTCGCCGCCTCGACCTGGGACCGCTTCCTCGAGGCCGGCCTCGACCGCGGCTCCACCGTGGTGGCGCTGGGAGGTGGGGCGGTCGGCGATCTCGCAGGCTTCGCCGCGGCGACCTACATGCGGGGCGTCAACTTCGTCCAGATGCCCACGACGCTCCTCGCTCAGGTGGACGCGTCCATCGGAGGAAAGACGGCCATCGATCACCCCCGCGCCAAGAACCTGATCGGGGCCTTTCACCAACCGCGCCTCGTCATCTCGACACCGCCGCCCTCCTCACCCTTCCGGAGCGGGAGTACCGCTCAGGGATGGCCGAGGTGATCAAGCACGGCATCGTACTCGACGCGGCCTATTTCGCGGACGTGGAGCGCGCGGCCGCCGCTCTGCGCGCGAGGGAGCCCGCCGCCCTCGAGCGCATCGTCGCGGGCTCGTGCCGCCTCAAGGCCTCGGTGGTCGAGCGTGACGAGCAGGAGGCGGAGCTCCGTCACGTGCTCAACTACGGTCACACCATCGGCCATGCCATCGAAGCCATCACCGGCTATCAGCGCTTCGCCCACGGGGAGGCCGTTTCGCTCGGCATCGCGGCTGAAGCGGGCATCGCCGAGCGTCTCGGCGTGGCCAAGCCCGGGCTGCGCGCGCGTCAGCTCGCGGTCCTCAATGCGCTGGGGCTGCCCGTGCGCGGCGTGGGCGAGCCTCCCGAGCGCGTGATCGAAGCGCTGAGCCGCGACAAGAAGTCCAAGGACGGGCGGGTGCCCTTCATCCTCTCTCCCGAGATCGGGGCGTTCCGGCTCGTCTACGACGTGCCGCGGGCCACCATCCTGGAGGCGATCGCCGACCTCGGCTGAGCTCAAGCTCGGCGGCCTCCGAAGCCCGGCCTTCGAGGGCGGTAAGAGGCGGAACGCATTGACTCTAGGGGTTTTGGCGGCTATAAAGGAGGCGCATGGCGAACCCGATACCCCAGGGTGGCCGGGCGGAAGTCGCCGAGGATCCCGTGGCGGCGGCCGCGATCAGGCGATACGAGGAGCGCCTCGTGCGGGATCCGACCTCCTTGGCCTTCGCCCCGCTGGCCGATGCGTATCGCAAAGTCGGGCGTACGCGGGAAGCCATCAACCTGTGCCGGGAGGGCTTGGCCCGGTTCCAGCACTACACGACGGCGCGCCTGATCCTGGCCAAGGCGCACCTGGACGACGGCAATCCCGAGGCGGCGCTGGCCGAGCTCGGGGTCATCCTGCAGGCGAGTCCGCGCGATGTGCAGGCGCATCGCATGGCGGCAGAGATTCACCGCAAGGCCGGTCGATGGGAGGAGGCGCGGCAGCATCTCGAGCGCGTGGTCAAGCTCGACGCCAGCAGATCGCGAGTCGCGTCTGCTCCTGGAGGCGCTCGGAGCGGAAGGGCGAGCGGAGGCGGCTCTCGCCCCTCAGTCGCGTGCTTGCCGACGATACGTTCGTCACCGCGAGCATGGGCGCCCTCTGCCTCGAGCAGGGGCTCGCCGACGATGCGGCCATGATCTTCCTTCGCCTGAGCAGGAAGAATCCGGGCGACATGCAGGCCCGCGCGCGCCTCGAAGAGGCGCTCAAGGCCAAGACCCAGAAACGAAAGGGACCATAACCCCATGCAGGTGTCCACCGCGGAATTCAAGAAGGGACTGAAGATCCAGTTCGACGGGCAGCCCTACACCATCGTCGACTTCCAGCACGTCAAGCCGGGCAAGGGCGGCGCCTTCGTGCGCACCAAGCTCAAGCACATGCGGCAGGGGCGCGTGATCGACAACACGTTCCGCGCCGGCGAGAAGGTGGAGCTGGTCGACTTCGAGGAGAAGCACATGCAGTACCTGTACAAGGACGACCGCTACAACTTCATGGACACGGAGACCTACGACCAGATCTCGCTGTCCTCGGACGAGGTGGGCGACGCCCGCGACTTCCTCAAGGAGAATACCGAGGTCGATATCCTCTTCATCGATGGCAGCCCGGTGACCGTCGAGCTGCCCAACTTCCTCGAGCTCGCAGATCGTCAAGACCGATCCGGGCATCCGCGGCGACACGGCGTCCGGGGGCAACAAGCCGGCCACGCTCGAAACGGGAGCGGTGATCCAGGTGCCGCTCTTCCTCAACGAGGGGACATCGTGAAGGTCGACACTCGGAGCTGGCGACTACCTGGGCCGCGTCGCGGCGGCGGGCTAGGCCCGTGGCCGGCAAGGCGAGCGCGCGGCCGCCGCGCGGCGGGACCGCAGTGGACGCCCGAGCAGGTGGTCGAGCTGGCGGTGGCTCACGATCTGGCCGAGCTCGAGATCGAGAGCATGGGGCTGCGCGTGCGGGTGGTCCGCGGTCACGCCCCGTGTGACCATGGCCGCTCCGCCGCGGGGCCCGCCGCCCTCTCCCAAGCCGAAGCGGTGGCCCCGGCCGTCGACACGGTTCCCGGCACCGATCACCATCGAGGCGCCCATGGTCGGCACCTTCTACCGCGCCACCAACCCCGAGGCGACGCCGTTCGTGAGCGAAGGCGACACGGTGAAGGAAGGCCAGACCCTCTGCATCATCGAGGCGATGAAGCTCATGAACGAGATCGAGTCGAAGGTGGCGGGGCGCGTCGTCAAGATCCTCGTCGAGAACGCCCAGCCGGTGGAGTTCGGCCAGCCCCTGTTTCTCGTGGAGCCGCGCCGGTAGCCGGGTAACGTCCCATGTTCCACAAGATCCTCATCGCCAATCGCGGCGAGATCGCCCTGCGCGTGCTCCGCACCTGCCGCGAGATGGGCATCCGTACCGTGGTCGCCCACTCCCAGGCCGACGCGGGCTCGCTGCCCGTGCGCCTCGCCGACGAGTCGATCTGCATCGGCCCCGCCGAGGCGCGCCAGAGCTACCTCAATATCCCCAGCATCATCTCCGCGGCGTCCATCACGGACAGCGAGGCGATTCATCCCGGCTACGGGCTCCTGTCCGAGAACGCGGCCTTCGCGGAGATCTGCCGCGCCTGCGGCATCGCCTTCATCGGCCCCGCCCCGGAAGCCATCCGGCTCGATGGGCGACAAGGCCCAGGCCCGCGCCATGGCCAAGCAGGCGGGCGCGCCCGTGGTGCCGGGCAGCGAAGGACCGCTCGAGGGCGTGGACGAGGCGCAGGCCCTCGCCGACTCGATCGGCTATCCCGTCGATGGTCAAGGCGGCGGCGGGCGGCGGCGGCCGCGGCATGCGCATCGTCCGCGCGCCGCGACATGCTCGCCCAGGCCTTCGCCACCTGCCAGGCGGAGGCGGCGCAGGCCTTCGGCTCCTCCGAGCTCTATCTCGAGAAGTTCGTGGAGGAGGCCCGCCACGTCGAGGTGCAGGTGCTGGGCGACCGGAACGGCATCCGCGTCCACCTGGGCGAGCGCGATTGCTCCGTGCAGCGCCGCCACCAGAAGCTCCTCGAGGAGAGCCCCGCCTGCGCCATCTCCGACGAGACGCGCGCGGGCCTCTACAAGGCCGCCCTCGACCGTGGCCAACGCCGTCAACTACGTGTCGGCGGGCACCGTCGAGTTCCTCGTGGCCAGCGACGGCAGCTTCTACTTCATCGAGATGAACACGCGGATCCAGGTGGAGCATCCGGTGACCGAGATGCTCACCGGGCATCGACATCGTCCGCGAGCAGATGCGGATCGCCTCCGGCGAGCCGCTCGGCTACAAGCAGAAGCGACGTCGAGTTCCGCGGCCACGCCATCGAGTGCCGCATCAATGCCGGAGGACCCGGAGCACTTCATTCCCTCCCCGGGCACGGTGACGGCGTGGCTACGCTCCGGGCGGTCCCGGCGTGCGGGTGGACAGCCACATGATGCCGGGAGCGGTGGTCACGCCCTTCTACGATCTCGCTCATCGCCAAGATCATCGTGCACGGACGCGATCGCGCCGAGGCGATCTGCCGCATGCAGCGGGCGCTCACGGAAACGGTGGTGGAAGGCGTGAAGACGACCATCCCCTATCACCTGAAGCTCCTCGCCGATCCCGCCTTCCTCTCCGGAGATCACACGCTGCCCCGCCTCGAAGTGGGCCCCTGACCGCGACGCGCTCCCGCGCGGCGGTGCTTCCCACGCCGCTCTACGTCATCCTCGACCGGGGCGCCGCCGCGGGACGCGAGCTGCCCGCGCTTCTGGACGGGGTGCTCGCGGGAGGTTGCCGGGTCGTCCAGCTGCGGGAGAAGAGCCTCCCGCCGTCGAGCTTCATCCAGCTCGCGGGAGCGCTCAGACGGCGCTGCCGCGAGGCGGGCTGCTCTTCATCGTCAACGACCGCGTCGACCTCGCCCTCGCCATCGAGGCGCGACGGCGTCCACGTGGGCCAGGACGATCTGCCCGCCCGCGAGGCCCGGCGGCTCCTGCGCCCGGGATGATCCTCGGCGTGTCGACCCACGACGAGGACCAGGCGCGCCGCGCCCGGGACGACGGCGCCGACTACGTCGCGGTGGGCAGCATGTTTCCCACCGGGTCCAAGGCAGGCTTCCGGCTCGTGGGCCCGGATCTCCTGAGGCGCGTGCGCCCGCACGTCGCGGTGCCTCTGGTCGCCATCGGAGGCATCACCGTGGACAATGTCGCGGAGGTCATCCGGGCGGGCGCCGACGCGGTGGCGGTCATCTCGGCGCGTGTGCGCCGCCCCCGATCCCGCCGCGGCAGCGCGGAGCTTCATGGAGCGGATCCGCGCGGTCGGGCGAGGGCGTCCCCGGTGAGCGGCGGCGCGCGGGCGGGCGGTCGCCGTCGGCCTCGGCTGTCTCGTGTTCGTCGCGGCCGTCGTCACCTTCTGGCCGGGCCTCAGCGGCGACTTCCTGAACTGGGACGATCGGGACAACGTGGTCAACAATCCCGGCGTGCACGGGCTCGGGCGCGAGCAGCTCGTATGGATGTGGACCGGCGCCGTGCTCGGCCACTACATTCCGCTGACCTGGATGAGCTTCGGCCTCAACTACGTGGTGGGCGGCCTCAAGCCGTGGGGCTATCACGCGCTGAACATGCTCCTGCACGGCGCCAACGCCGTGCTCTTCTACCTGATCGCGCGACGCCTGATCGCCCTCGCGCGCCCCGGGGGCACCGAGGCCGGCTCGTGGGCCCTCTCTCGGCGCCACCTGCTCGGCCCTCCTCTTCGCCGTGCATCCGCTCCGCGTCGAGTCCGTGGTGTGGATCACGGAGCGCAAGGACGTCCTGTGCGGATTCTTCTTCTCGGGTCCGTCCTCGCATATCTCAAGGCGGTGGCCGCCCCTGCCATCGACCGGCGCTGGCAGGTGGTCTCGCTCGTGTCCTTCGGAGCGGCCCTCCTCGCCAAGGCCGCGGCCGTGCCCCTGCCCGCCATCCTCGTGCTGCTCGACGTGTATCCCTTGCGGCGGCCCGCGGAGCGCACCGGCTGGCTGCGCGTGATCGTCGAGAAGATTCCGTGGGCCATTCTCTCGGTGGCGGGGGCGGCGGTGGCGCTCAACGCGGTATACCGGGGCACCGCCGTCACCGACTACGCCCGCTACGGAGCGGGCGCGCGCCTCGCCATGACCGCCTACACCTTCATCTTCTATCCCGCCCGCTGGTTCTGGCCCGTGGAGCTCCTGCCTCTCTACGAGCTGCCGCAGGAGATCCGGTTCGGGGCGCTCCCGCTTCCTCATCCCCGCGCTCGCCTTCGTGGTGGTGACGGGCGCGCTGGTCGCGCTCAGACGGCGCTGGCCGGCCGGCCTCGCCGCCTGGATGGCCTCCATCCTCATGCTCCTGCCCATCAGCGGGGCCAGTGCATTCCGGGCACCAGCTCGCCCATGACCGCTACAGCTATCTGTCCGGGCTGGGCCTCGCCCTCCTCTTCGGCGGCGGTCTGACCTGGCTGCTCAATGCCCGCGCCCAGCGACGGGTGAGCCCCATCATCGCCCGGAGCGTCGCGGGGGAGCGGCCCTCGTGGTGCTCGTGCTGGCCGTGGGCGCGTGGGATCAGTCCAAGGTCTGGCACGACTCCGAGACGCTCTGGCGCTGGGCCACCGGCATCGACGAGCAGTGCGCGATCTGCTGGAACAACCTCGGAACGTCCCTCACCGATCAGAACCGGCACGCGGAGGCCGAGGCCGCCTATCGGCACGCACTGTCCCTCCGGCCCAACCGGGCCTCGGTGGCCAACAACGTCGCCACCGCGCTCTATGGCCAGCAGAAGTACGCGGAGGCCGAGGAGATGCTGAAAAGGGCGCTGAAGCTCGATCCGACGCTCACGGGGCGCTCACCAACATGGGCGCCCTCAAGGCGCAGGCCGGCCACTACGCGGAGGCGCTGGCCTACTTCCGCCCCGCCTATGCCCGCGACCCCAAGTTCACCGACCTCGCCCGGAACTACGCGCTCGCCCTCACCTACGAGGGAACAGAACAAAAGAAGGCCGGGCGCCGTCTGGAAGCCATGGCGCTCTACCAGGAAGCGCTGGCCGTGTCACCCGGAGACGTCGAGGCACGCCGCCAGCTCGACGCCCTGACCGCGGAAGCGACAGGCACTACCGCTCCGGCCCGACTCGTTGACGCCCACGGCAGAATCGCTATAATGGCGCCGCTTGCCAACCCGCCCTACCCGTTTGGAGGAGGACACCGAATGAGGAACTTTCGAATCCGCCACGTGCTGAGCGCCCTCGCCGTCCCCGTATTGTTCGTCGGGGTCATGCTCCGGTTGCTCATCCCGTGAACGCCCAATCCAAGGGCACCATCAAGATCGCCTCGCAGAGCCCGCTCTCGGGAGGTCAGGCCGCGCTCGGCGAGGGCATCAAGCTCGGCGCCCAGCTCGCCGTGGAGAAGATGAAGGGCAATCTCGAGAAGATGGGCTACAAGGTCGAGTTCGTGCCCTTCGACGACCAGGCCAAGCCCGACGTCGGCGTCGCCAACGCCAAGAACATCATCGCCGACAAGGACATCATGGCCGTCATCGGCCATCTCAACTCGGGCGTGGCGATTCCTTCCTCCGAGGTCTACAAGGAGGTCGGGGTGGTCATGATCTCCCCGCCAACACCAACCCGGTGGTCACCGATCGCGGCTATCCCAATATCGACCGGGTGTGCGGTCGCGACGACGTCCAGGGCGTGGTCGGCTCCGAGTTCGCCCACGGCTCCATGAAGGTCAAGAGCGCCTACATCGTCCACGACAAGACCCAGTACGGGCAGAGCATCGCGGAGTTCTTCAAGGCCGACGCCGAGAAGAAGGGCATCAAGGTCCTGGGCTTCGAGGGCACCGGAGGAGAAGTCGAACTTCGACGCCATCCTCACCCCCATCAAGGCCAAGAACCCCGACGTGATCTACTTCGGCGGCATCTACGACCAGGGCGCGCCCTTCTTCAAGCAGGCGCGCGAGAAGGGCATCAAGGCCAAGTTCATGGGCCCGGACGGCATGGACTCCTCCGACCTGACCAAGATCGCCGGCAAGGCGGTGGTCGGCATGAACTACACCTCGGCCGCCGGCCCGGCCTCCGCTCTGCCCAAGGCCAAGGCGTTCGTGGACGAGTACAAGAAGAAGTTCAGCAAGAATCCCGAGCCGTACGCGGCGGAGGCCTACGACGCGGCCACCATCGCCATCAAGGCCATCGAGGACGCGGCCAAGAAGGGCAAGGTATCCCGCGAGGACGTCGGCCACCGCCGTCCGCAAGGCCAAGCTCTCCGGCATCACCGGCGACATCGCCTTCGACGCGCAAGGGCGACCGGCTCAAGGCCCAGTACTTCGTGCTGACGGTGGTGAGCGACGATCCGGGGAAGTGGGGCGACAACAAGATCGTCAAGCAGCTCACCATCGCGCCACCCGCAGCCAAGAAGTAGCGGCTCGGCACGATGTCCTTCGGGAGGGGCGGCGGCGCGCCGCCCCTCCCGACACTCCCACCTCGGGACCGAGTGCCGATGGACTTTGAGCTCCTGATCGGCATCTTCCCGCAGGTCCTCATCGACGGCATCACCCTGGGCTTCATGTACGCCCTGATCGCCCTCGGCTACACCATGGTCTACGGCGTGCTCGAGTTCATCAACTTCGCCCACTCCGAGATCTTCATCGTGGGCGCCTTCGTGGGCGTGGAGCTTCTCCTGGGGCATGAAGGCGCGTGGGCTGGCTCGACGCCCTCGCCCTGATCCTCGTGCTGCTTCTCATCCTCGTGGCGGGCATGGTCGCGAGTCGGGCTGCTCGCCGTCATCGTCGAGCGCATCGGCCTACCGGCCCCTGCGCCACGCCCGCGCCTCATCCCGCTCATCTCCGCCATCGGCGTCTCCTTCTTCCTCCAGGACGCCATCCGGCTCTTCGAGTCCCTGTGGCGCAACTCCTTCAACCTCGTCTACCCGACCATGGACGGCATTGAACGAGCGCTTCGAGCTGACCTCCGACCATCGACGTCTCCGTCAAGTCGCTGGTGGTGATCGGCGGCCGCCCTCCTCATGCTGTGGGGCCTCCACTCGCTCGTCAACAGGACCAAGATCGGCAAGGCCATCCGCGCGGTGGCCGAGGACCAGTCCGCCGCCTCGCTCATGGGCATCAACGTCAACCGGATGATCTCGCTGACCTTCCTCATCGGCGGCGCCATGGGCGGGGGCGCGGGCGTGCTCTTCGGCGTGCAGTACAGCCTGATCAATCCGTACACGGGCTTCATCCCCGGGCTCAAGGCCTTCACCGCGGCCGTGCTCGGCGGGCATCGGCAATATTCCCGGGCGCCATGCTGCGGCGGCCTCGTGCTGGGCCTCCTCGAGGCCTTCGCCGCCTCGTACCTGTCGCTGCTCACCGGCGGGCCTTCGGCGCCGAGTACAAGGACATCCTCGCCTTCTCGATCCTGATCCTCATCCTGATCTTCCGCCCCAAGGGCCTCCTCGGCGAGGTGGTGAGAGAGCGCGCGTGATCGTCACGCTGATCCAGCGGCTGCTCGACCGGCCGGTGCCCGCGACGATCATCGTCGGTGGCTGCCTCGGCGCCACCGCCTGGGGCGTGGCGCACTTCCCGCGCTCCGATCGTGCGTCTTCATGCTCTTCCAGGCGCTCCGATCCTCCTCCTCTACTTCGCGCGGATGCCGCGGGGCTCAAGATCGTCGCTCACCGTCGATCGCCCTCGGCGTCCTCATGCCCGTGCTCGGCACCATCAACGCCTACTACATGGAGATCGCCATCCAGGTCGGCATCTTCGTGGCGCTCGCGCTCGGGCTGAACATCGTGGTCGGGCTGGCCGGCCTCCTCGACCTGGGCTACGTGGCCTTCTTCGCGGTGGGCGCTTACTCCTGGGCGATCTTCGGATCGCCCCAGGCCAACCTGATCTTCGGCGGCGAGCTGCTTCCCGCTGCTCCCGGATGGTGGTTCTTCGTCTTCCTGTTCGTGGGGGTGGGCGTGGCGGCGGGCGCGGGCATCCTGCTCGGCCTGCCCGTGCTGCGGCTCCACGGCGACTACCTCGCCCTCGTGACGCTGGGCTTCGGCGAGGTGATCCGCGTCCTCGCCAACAACCTCGACAAGCCCATCAACTTCACCAACGGGCCCAAGGGCATCACGCCCATCAGCCGGCCGCCCATCTTCTTCGCGCCGCTGCTGCGGGCGATCGGCATCGAGCCCAATCCTAACGTGATCTATCCGCTCTACCTCTACGCCCTCGTGCTCGCTCATCGTCGGCGTCACCGTGCTCGTGAACCGGCGGCTCGAGGACTCGCACATCGGGCGCGCGTGGGAGGCGATCCGCGAGGATCAGACGGCGGCCCAGGCCATGGGCGTGCCGCTCGTGCGGATGAAGCTCCTCGCCTTCGCCTGCGGCGCCTCCTTCGCGGGCGCGGTGGGCGTGCTCTTCTCCGCCAAGCAGATCTTCATCAACCCCGAGTCCTTCACCTTCATGGAGTCCATCGGCGTGCTCGCCATGATCATCCTGGGCGGCATGGGCTCCATCCCGGGCGCCATCCTCGGCGCCACCGTGGTCACCGTGCTCAACCTCCAGGTCCTCAAGGGCCTCTCGCTCTGGCTCAACGAGCTCCGCAACGCCGGGCACCGTGATCTTCGGCTGCAGCCTCGCCAACCTGCCCACCCAGCTCGAGCCGGCCAAGTACGAGCGCATGGTCTTCGGCCTCATCCTCGTGCTCATGATGATCTTCCGGCCCCAGGGCATCCTGCCCGCGCGCCGGCGCCACCGCGAGCTCGCCGAGCTGGGCGAGCCCTGACATGGCCGTGCTCCTCGAGGCGCGCGGCATCACCAAGCGCTTCGGCGGGCTGACCGCGCTCGAACGCGGTGGACTTCGAGCTGGAAGAAGGGCGGATCGCCTCGCATCATCGGCCCCAACGGCGCGGGCAAGACCACCTTCTTCAACGTGTTCACCGGCATCTACGTGCCCGAGGAGGGCGCGGTGACCTTCCGCGGCACCCGGCTCACTGCGGACTGCGGCCCGATCAGATCACCGCGCTCGGCGTCTGCCGCACCTTCCAGAACATCCGCCTCTTCACGAACATGACCGCCGTCGAGAACGTGCTCGTGGGCATGCACGCGCGGGTCGGCTCGGGCTTCTGGGGCGCGCTGAGCCGCGAACCCGCACTGGCGGCGCGAGGAGCAGGCGCTCTGTGGACGCGGGCGGCCGAGCTGCTCGACATCGTGGGGCTGCGCGAGCAGGGCCAACGAGCTGGCGCGCAACCTGCCCTACGGCGACCAGCGCCGTCTCGAGATCGGCGCGCGCGCTGGCCTCGCAGCCCGCCCTGCTGCTGCTCGACGAGCCGACCGCGGGCATGACCCAGGGCGAGGCGCGCAGCCTCATGGCGCTCCTGCGGCGGCTCGTGGCGCGACCTCGGCCTCACCATCCTGCTCATCGAGCACAACATGCGCGTGGTCATGGAGGTGTCCGACCACGTCACCGTGCTCGACTACGGCGAGAAGATCGCCGAGGGCGCGCGCCGCCGACGTGCAGAAGAACCCGCGCGTGATCGAGGCCTACCTCGGGCCGGCGCAAGTGGACCGCCGCGCGGCGGAGGCTGACCGGCCAGTGCTTGAGGTGCGGGACCTCCACGTCTCCTACGGCGAGATCCGCGCGCTCAAGGGCGTGTCCTTCCAGCGTGGGCCAGGGCGAGGTCGTGGCCCTCCTCGGCAACAACGGCGCGGGCAAGACCACCACGCTCCGGACCATCTCCGGGCTCCTCGCCCCGCGCGCGGGCGACGTGCGCTTCGAGGGCGGCTCGCTCGTGGGCGTGGCCTCGCACGCCATCGTGCGGCGCGGCATCACCCACGTCCCGGAGGGACGGCGCATCTTCAACCGCCTGAGCGTGCTGGAGAACCTCGAGATGGGCGCCTTCACGCGCTCGGACCGCCGGAGTCGCGCGAGGACATCGACCGCGTCTTCACCGATCTTCACCGCGCCTCAAGGAGCGGCGCGCCCAGGTGGCGGGCACGCTGTCCGGCGGCGAGCAGCAGATGCTCGCCATCGGCCGCGCCCTCATGGCCACGCCCGCGACTCCTGCTCCTCGACGAGCCGTCCATGGGGCTGGCCCCGTGCTCGTCGAGCAGATCTTCGAGACCGTGCAGGCCATCAACCGGCAGGGCGTGACCATCCTCCTCGTCGAGCAGAACGCGGCCATGGCGCTCTCCATCGCCGGCGCGCGGCTACGTCCTCGAGACGGGCGGCATCGTGCTGGAGGGCACCGCGCGCGACCTCGCGGACAATCCCGAAGTCCGCCGCGCCTATCTCGGCAGAGGCGTGAACGTCAATGCGCCCCTCACCATTCAGCCTCGCCTCCCCGCTCGAGGCGAGCGGCTCAGCTCAGTGCTCTCCCTCTGGGGAGAGGGCCAGGGTGAGGGGCATAGACGACCAAAGGAGACAGCAATGATCAGAGCAGGGACTGACCTACGAGGAGCACGAGGTCGGCGCGACCTACGAGACGCTGGGGCGCACGGTCACCGAGGCGGATATCTGCGCCTTCGTCAACCTGTGCGGCTTCAACGAGCCGCTCTTCTACGACATGGAGTACGTGGCCACGTCGTCGGTGTTCAAGGGCAAGCCCGCCCCCGGCGCCTTCACCTTCTGCCTCTCCGAGGGCCTCGTGATGCAGACGGGTCTCATCCACGGCACCGGCATGTCCTATCTCGGCAGCGAGCATCAAGCATCGTCTCGCCCGTGCTCGTGGGCGACACGCTGCGGGTGCGCGTGGTGATCACCGACAAGCGCGAGACCAAGAAGCCCGACCGCGGCATCGTGAGCTATCGCCACGAGGTGGTGAATCACCGCGGCGAGCTGGTCCTCGAGGCGGCGATCAAGCGCATGATCAAGCGGAAGGCCACGCCCGCCGCCTGATGCCCCGAAGGATGCGGCGCCCGCGCCCCTCGCGTATGATCGCACCATGGCGCAAGGTGTAGCCACGGACGTGTCCGGGTGACGACGCGTGCGACGATCGCGCAGATCAACGTGTCGCCGGGCGGGGTGCCCAAGCTGCCCGTTCCTGTCCGCGCACGTGACCGAGCTCGGCCTGGAGGGCGATGCGCATCGGAACCTCGAGCATCACGGGGTCCCGAGCGTGCGCTCTGCCTTTTCGCCCTCGAACAGATTCGAGCGCTCCAGGCCGAGGGGCACTCGATCTCGCCCGGCGCCATCGGCGAGAACCTCACCGTGGAAGGCCTCGACTGGGAGCAGGTGACGCCGGGCTCTCGGCTCGAGCTGGGTGACGGTGTGCTCATCGAGGTCACCCGCTACACCACGCCGTGCTTCAACATCAAGAAGAGCTTTGCCGACGGCGACATCTCCCGCGTGTCCCAGAAGCGCTATCCGGGCTCGAGCCGGGTCTACGCGCGCGTGCTCAGGACGGGCGCCATCAAGCAGGGCGACCCCGTCCGGCTCCTCGGCACCCCGTGAAGACGGCCGACGCCGTCATCGTGGGCGGCGGCGTCACCGGCTGCTCGCTCGCCTTTCACCTTGCCGGTCTCGGCATCGAAGCGCGTCATCATCCTCGAGCGGCGCTTCATCGGCTCGGGCGGCACCGGCCGCTCCGTGGGCATCATCCGCCAGCTCTATCCCACGCCGGAGACGACCCAGATGGTGCTCCGCTCTCTCGCCGTCTTCGAGCGCTTCGGCGATGCGGTGGCCGGCCAGTCAGGCTTCATCCGCTCGGGCGCCCTCATCGGGGTGAGTGCGGCCATGCGCGCGTCGCTCGAGAAGGCGCTCGCCCTGCAGCGAAGCCTGGGGGTGCGGGCGGAGATCCTCGAGCCCTCGGAGCTCGGTCGCGTCGAGCCGACCATCGATGCCTCCGCGCTCGGGGCTGTGCTCTACGAGCCCGGCTCGGGCTACGGCGACCCCTCGGCCGTCACCGCCGGCTATGCGGAGGCGGCGCGGAAGCGCGGAGTGATCATCGAGCAGGGCCAGGAGGTGACGGCGATTCGCCAGTCGGACGGACACGTGACGGGCGTGACCACGGCGTCGGGCGACCAGATCGACGCGCCCATCGTGGTCAATGCCGCCGGCCTCTGGTCCCCGCCCTCGCCCGCCTCGCCGACCTCGAGCTGCCCATCATCATCGGTCGTCATCCCGTCTTCGTGCTCGAGCGTGATCCGGGCTTCGGCCGCGCCCACATGGTCTACCTCGATCTCGCGGGCGGCAGCTACGTGCGGCCGGAAACGGGCGATTCACCCTCACCGGCTCCCTCACCGACGACGAGACCCAGCATCCGATGGATCCCGAGCTCCTCGGGATCCGAGCCGGGATTCGACGAGGCCGAGATCGCCCTCGAGCGCACGAGCCGCGCCCTGCCCAGGCTCGGCGAGGCCCGCTACGCGCGCGGCTGGGCGGGCGCCTTCGACATCACGCCCGACTGGATGCCCATCCTCGACGAGTCACCGCTCCGCGGCTTCTTCATCGCCGCCGGCATGTCGGGACACGGCTTCAAGCTCGCTCCCGCGGTGGGGAGATGATGGCGGCCCTCGATCACCGGCTCCCGCCGCCCGTGAATCCGGCGCCCGTTCCGGCTCGCGCGCTTCGCCGATCGCGCGACGGCGGGAACCTTCGTCTCCTCGTATCTGACGGCTGAGTAAGCGGCGGAGGTCGTCTTGACCCGCCCATGGCGCCGTGTACACTCGGCGCCATGACACCCACCTCTCCTCGGCAGACTCGTATCGGCGTCGGACATCGGCGGCACCTTCACGGATCTCGTCTGGGTCGACGACGCCACGGGCGAGGTCCGGGTGGGCAAGCTCCTCACCACACCCAAGGATCCCTCGCAGGCCGTGGAGCAGGGCGTGGTCACCGTGCTCCACGACGCGGGCAGCGCAGGCCGCCGACGTGCGCGGCGTCATCCACGGGACGACGCTGGCCACCAACGCCCTCATCGAGCGGAAGGGCGCGCGGACCGGACTGCTCACCACCGCGGGCTTTCGCGACGCGGTGGAGATCGGCCGCGAGGGCCGCTACGACATGTACGACCTCTTCATCGATCAGCCCTCGCCCCTCGTGCCCCGCCACCTGCGCCTCGAGGTGACGGAGCGCATCATGGCGGACGGCGCGCGTGCTCACGCCCCTCGATCGAGGATCGGCGCGGGCGGCCATCGCCCGGCTCAAGGACGCGGGGGTGGAGGCGGTGGCCATCTGTCTTCTCCACGCGTACCGCAATCCCGTCCACGAGCGCGCGCTGAAGGACATCTGCGCCGAGCTCCTGCCCGGCGTGCCCGTATCCTGCTCGTCGGAGGTGGTGCCGGAGATCCGCGAGTACGAGCGCACCTCCACCACCTGCGCCAACGTCTACGTGCATGCCGCTCATGGCCGCGCTACCTCGACGATCTCGAGCACAAGCTCCAGGATCTCGGCATACCCGGGCGCTTCTACATCATGCTGTCGGCGGGCGGCGTGGCCACGCCGGACACGGCGAAGCGCGTGCCCATTCGCCTCGTGGAGTCGGGCCCGGCGGCGGGCGCGCTGGCCGCCGCGCGCATGGCGCGCGAGCTCGGCGAGCCGCGGCTGCTCTCCTTCGACATGGGCGGCACCACCGCCAAGGCCTGCGTCATCGACGGCGGCGAGCCGCTCCTCGCCCGCGAGTTCGAGGTCGCGCGCGCCGACCGCTTCAAGAAGGGCTCCGGCCTCCCCATCCGCGTCCCGCTGCATCGAGCTGATCGAGATCGGCGCGGGCGGCGGCTCGCTGGCCCGCGTCGACCGCATGGGTCTCCTCAAGGTCGGGCCCGGACAGCGCGGGCGCCGATCCCGGGCCCGCCTGCTACGCGCCAGGCGGCACGCGTGCCGACCGTCACCGACGCCGACCTGCTGCTGGGCTATCTCGATCCGGGCTTCTTCCTCGGCGGCCGCATGCGCCTCGACGTGGACGCGGCGCGGCAGCGCCGTCGAGGAGCGCGTGGCCGCGCCCCATGGGGCTCGACCCTGACCGACGCGGCCTGGGGCATCCATCGCGTGGTCAACGAGAACATGGCCGGGGCCGCGCGCGTGCACGGCATCGAGCGCGGCAAGGATCTTGCGCGCCTATCCGCTCTTCGCCTTCGGCGGCGCGGGCCCCGTGCACGCCTGGAACGTGGGACGCATCCTCGAAGGTGCCGCGCGTCCTCGTGCCCTTCGGGGCGGGCGCCATGTCCGCCTACGGGCTCCTCGCCGCGCCCCTCGCCTTCGACTTCGTGCGCACCGCCTCCCAGCGGCTGGACGCCGCCGACTGGGCGCAGATCAACCGCCTCTACGAGGAGATGGAAGCGGAAGGGCGCGCCGTTCTCGCGCGGCGCGAGCGTCGCCGACGGACGCGGTGCGCATACGCCGCACGGCCGAGATGCGCTACGCGGGGCAGGGCACGAGGTCGAGGTCGAGCTGCCCGCGGGAACGCTCGACGGCGGCCAGCCTCGGCCGCCATCACGGCGCGGCTTCGAGGACGCCTACCGCGCGCTCTACAGCCGCACGTCCCCTGGGCGTGCCCATCGAGGCGCTCAACTTCGCGCGTCGTGGTCTCGGGCCCCGTGCCTGACATCTCCGTCTCCGGTGCCAAGCCGGCTGCGCGGCCGCGCCGCCGCCACGCCGGTACCGAAGGGCACGCGCAAGGCGTATTTCCCGGAAGCGGGCGGCTACGTGGACACGCCGGTCTACGACCGCTATGCGCTGACGCCGGGCGCGGCCTTCGCCGGACCCGGCCATCATCGAGGAGCGCGAGTCCACCACGGTGGCCGGCCCCGGCGCGCGCGTGCGCGTGGACGGCCGCCTCACCCTGATCCTCGAGCCGGGAGGCCGCGTGATGGATCCCATCACCCTCGACATCTGCTGGAACCGGCTGATCGGCGTGGTCAACGAGCAGGCGGCGGCGCTCATGCGCACGTCGTTCACGTCCATCGTGCGCGAGGCGGGCGACCTGTCGGCGGGCGTCTTCGACCGCCGCGGCTGGATGGTCGCCCAGGCGGTGACCGGCACGCCGGGACACATCAACTCCATGGCCCTCGGCCATGAAGCACATCCTCGACGTGTATCCGGTCGACGACGCTGGGAGCCCGGCGACGTGGTCATCACCAACGATCCGTGGAAGACGTCAGGGCATCTGAACGACGTCACGATCTGCAATCCCGTCTTCCGCGGCCGCGATCTCGTGGCCTTCTTCGCCTCGACCTGCCACTCCGCCGACATCGGCGGCCACGTGCTCTCCGCGGAGGCGCGCGAGGTCTACGAGGAAGGGCTCTTCATTCCCGATCATGAAGCTCTACGAGGGCGGCAAGCTCAGCCGTCCTCTGGAGGCCATGATCCGCGCGAACGTCCGCGTCCCCGATCTCGTCATGGGCGACTTCCACGCCCAGATCGCGGGCGGCGCGGTGGGCGGTGACCGGCTGCACCGAGTTCATGGACGAGTTCGGCCTCGAGCGACTCGAGCCGCTCGCCGACGAGATCGTCACCCGCACCGGAGCGGGCCATGCGCGAGGCCATCGGCCGGCTCCGGCCCGGCGTCTACGAGTACTCGATCACCTCGGACGGCTACGGCGAGCCGCTCACCGTGACGTGCCGCTGCGAGATCGCGGGCGACCGCCTGTGGGTCGACTTCACCGGCTCCTCGCCGGCCAGCCGCCGGGGCGTCAACGTGGTGATGAACTACACGGAGGCCTACACGACCTACGGCGTCAAGGTCATCGTCAGCCCCGACGTGCCGAACAACGAGGGCGCCTTCCGGGTGCTCCGGATCACCGCCCCCGAGGGCAGCATCCTGAACGCGCAGCACCCCGCGCCGGTGGCCGCCCGGCACGTGGTCGGGCATTTCCTGCCCCACGTGGTCGCGGGCGCGCTCAAGCAGGCTCTGCCCGATCGCGTGATGGCCGAGGGCTCCGCGAATATCTGGGGCATACAGCTCTCCGGCAAGGACCGGGCGAGGCAGCCGTTCGTGTACACCTTCTTCGGCTCGGGCGGCACGGGGGCGCGGCCGACCAAGGACGGGCTCTCCGCCACCGCCTTCCCGTCAGGCGTGCTGGGAACACCCGTGGAAGTGGTGGAGACCCTCGCCCCGCTCCTCGTCGAGCGCAAGGAGCTCCGCGACGGATCGGGAGGCGACGGCCGCTTCCGGGGCGGACTCGGCCAGGCTCTGGCCTTTCGCGTGCTCACCGACGACCCGGCGACCTGCTCCGTCTTCTGCGACCGCACCGTGGTTCCTGCCCAGGGTTTCTTCGGCGGCCAGTCCGGAGCGAGGGGCGCGCTCCTCATCAACGGCCAGGCGCCCGCGAATCCGAAAGCCGAGCAGCTGATCCAGCCCGGCGACCTGATCGAGCTGCTCATGCCGGGCGGCGGCGGCTACGGACCGCCCGCGGAGCGCGATCCCGCGCTCCGCGAGGCGGGACCGGCTCGAGGGCTACGCGACCTCGTAGCGCCGCCTCAGGCGCGGCCCTCGATGGCGATGTCGAGGAGATAGGGCCGGCCCGCGCCGAGCGCAGCTTGTCGAGCGCCGCGCGCAGCGCCTCCGGCCGGCCCACGCGCGCCGCCTCCACGCCCAGGCCGCGCGCCAAATCCACGAAGCCCAGGTCGGGAGAGATGAGATCCATGTTCGGGTAGCCGCGGTCCGGCTTCGCCCCGAAGCGCTGGCGATAGGTGTCCATGTTGTGCTTGAGGATGCGGTACTCGCGATTGTTCAGGATCAGGAAGACCACGGCGAGGTCGTGATGCGCGGCCGTCCACAGGGCCTGGATGCTGTACATCGCCGAGCCGTCCCCGGACAGCGCGACCACCGGACGATCCGGATGGGCCAGCTTCACTCCCAGCGCACCGGGCAGCGCCTGGCCGATGCCGCCGCCGCGCGCGCCACATGAGCGCCCGGACCGTCGAAGTCGACGGTGCGGGCGAGGTCGATGCTCGCGGTGATGGATTCGTCGATCACGATGGCATCGCCGGGCAGGGCGGCCTCGATCTCCGCCACGAGGCGCGGCACGGAGATCGGCGCCTGGTCCCAGCGCTTGGCCGCCCGCGCGCTGGGCACGGGCGTCCTCGGCCTTGAGCGCGCGAAGCGCGTCATGGCGACGGGCCGCCGCGTCGCGGAAGCCGGCGTTCGCGCCCCGCTCGATGGCCGTGCGGAGCGCCGACAGGGCGGCGCGCGGGTCGCCTGCAGCCCGACGCTCACGGCCAGATTGTGAGCCAGGCGCTCGGGAGCCGACTCGACCTGTATGGCGATGGCACCCTCGGGTAGCGGGGAGCCGGGGGCGTACCAGACCTCCTCGAAGAAGGGCCCGCCCACGAGCAGCACGACATCGGCGCCGTCGAGGGCCTTGCGAATGCCCACGGTGTCGAAGGGCAGGCCGAGCCGGAAATTCGCATGCGTGCTCGGCAAGACCTGCCTGGCGCGAATGCCCTCACACCACACCGCCGCCCCAGCTGCTCGGCGAGGGCCGACAGCTCCGTCCTCGCGCTCGCCGCGTCGTCCCCTGCCACGATGGCCGGACGCCGGGCGCGCAGGAGCAGCCGCGCCGCCTCCTCGATGCCCGCGGGATCGGGCTCGGCCGCGCGAAAGAGCTGACCGGGAGGCAGCGGGGTGAGCTCGGTCTCCTGCTCGAGCACGTCGATGGGCAGGGCCACGAACACGGGCCCGGCGGGCGGGTCGGTAGCGATCTTGAGCGCCCGGTGCATGATCAGCGCGAACTCGTCGGCGCGCTCCACCTGAACGCTCCACTTGGTCAGCGGGGCGGCCATGGCCACCAGATCGTGGCCGAGCACCGGCCCGCGCAGGCGGAGGCGCGTGTCCTGCTGCCCCGCCGTCACCACGAGGGGCACGCGGGCCTTGAAGGCGTTGTAGAGCATGCCCAGGGCATTGCCGAGGCCGGGCGCCACGTGAACATTGACCACCGCCGGCTTTCCCGTCGCCTGGGCGTAATAGCTGGCCGCGCCCACCGCCACGCCCTCGTGCAGGGTCACGATGTAGCTGAGCTGGGGGTAGTCGAGGAGCGCATCGAGGATGGGGCTCTCCGTGGTCCCGGGATTGCCGAAGATGTGGCTGATCCCGTGACCGATGAGACTCTCCATGAAGACGTTCTTGCCACGCATGCGCGCCCTCCTCTCCCCGGCGAGGGGAAGCTATCTCATGTGACTCCAGACCCTAGCACACCGGATGACTGTGCTACACTCGCGACCCAGTTGAACGGTCACCGCCGACTCGCCGGATCAATCAAGACTTGAGGAGGATCCCCGCATGCGACGTGTGATCGGACTGGTTTCTCTGGCGTTCGGGCTGGCCCTGGCCTGCTCGCGGTCGCGCCCGCCGCTCACGCCCAGGCTCAAGGAAATCGTGATCGGCGTCATCTATCCGATGACGGGCAATCTCGCCCAGCTCGGCCTCGACTCCGTCACGGCCGCTCCGGATGGCCGCGGATCAGTACAACGGCAAGTCGGAGCTCAATCTCCCCTCGATGAAGAAGAGCACGGACGGCCTGCCCGGACCTGGGCGGCGCCAAGATCCGCCTCGTGGTCGCCGACCATCAGGGCAAGCCGGACGTGGGCCAGGCCGAGGCGGAGCGCATGATCACGCAGGAGAAGGTCACGGCCGTCATCGGCGCCGTGTTCTCGAGCGTGACGGCCACCGCGAGCCAGGTCGCGGAGCGCTACGGCGTGCCCTACATGAACGGCGAGTCCTCCTCGCCCACCCTGACCGAGCGCGGCTTCAAGTGGTTCTTCCGGACCTCGCCCCACGACGGCCACTTCTCCCTCGCCATGTTCGAGTTCATCAAGGAGTTCGAGAAGAAGAAGTCGCTCAAGTTCAAGACGGTGGGGATCATGCACGAGGACACCCTCTTCGGCGTGGACTCCGCCAAGACCCAGGACGACCTGGCCAAGAAGTACGGCTACGAGGTGCTCGTGAACATGGCCTATCGCGCCAAGACCACCAGCCTCGACGCCGAGGTGGGCAAGCTCAAGAGCGCGAACCCCGACGTGTTCCTCCCCACCTCCTACACCTCGGACGCCGTGCTCTACGTCAAGACGGCCAAGACCCTCGACTACATTCCCAAGATGCTCATCGCCCAGAACGCGGGCTGGGTCGATCCCGCCTTCGTCCAGGAGATGAAGAGCGAGATCGAGGGGCATATCACGCGCTCGCCCTTCGCTCTCGACCTCCAGGCCAGAAGCCGCTCATCCGCCAGGTCAACGAGCTCTTCAAGAAGCAGAAGGACAATCCGGGCGGGCGTGACATCTCGGAAGCGCCCGCCCGCGCGCTCACCGCTTTCACCGTGCTCATCGACGCCATCAACCGCGCGAAGTCCACCAATCCCGAGGACATCCGCAAGGCCCTCGTGGCCACCAACATCCCGCCCGACCAGCTCGTCATGCCGTGGACCGGCGTGCGCTTCGACGAGAAGGGGCAGAACACGGGCATCCGCGCCATCATGCAGCAGATCAGAAGGGCGCCTACGCGACCATCTGGCCCTTCGACCTCGCCGCGGCCGAGGTGATCTATCCCCTGCCCGGGTACAAGGAGAAGAAGTAGGCGAGGCCCGCATGCCTGACGTCGTCGGCTGGCGGGCGAAGCTCGGGGTCATCGTGCCCTCGACCAACACCGTGGTCGAGCACGACTTCAACCGGATGGCCCCGCCCGGTGTCACGTGCCACGCCGGACGCATGTACATCGAGCACCCGGTGCTCGACTCGGACGCCGCCTTCGAGGCCATACTGGGCGAGATCCGGGCCTCCATCAAGACGGCCATCCGCGGATGTCATGACCTGCGTCCCCGACTATCTCGTGATGGGCATGTCGGCGGAGACGTTCTGGGGCGGGGTCGAGGGCAATACCGCTTTCATCGAGCGCGTGCGCGCCCAGTCGGGACTGCGCGTGTCCACGGGCGCCTCCGCCTGTCGAGCGGCCCTCGAGGCGCTCGGAACCAGGCGCATCGCGGCCTTCAGCCCCTATCAGCCCGTGGCCGACCGCCAGGTGAAGCGCTTCTTCGAGGAGGCGGGCTTCGAGGTCGTTCGCGTCACGGGACTCCGCTGCAAGTCGGCCACCGCCATCGCCGACGTGGGCGAGGAAGAGCTTCGGGGCGTGCTCCGGGACCTCGACGGCCCCGACGTGGACGCCATCGTCCAGGCCGGGACCAATCTCTCCATGGTGCGGCTGGCCGACGAGGCCGAGCGCTGGCTGGGCAAGCCCGTCATCGCCATCAACGCGGCCACCTTCTGGCACGCCCTCCGTGCCTGCGGCATCTCCGATCGCTTCTCCGGCTACGGCTCCCTCCTCCGAGAGCACTGAGGGTGAACGTCGAAGTCATCCTGCAGGGCCTCGTGAGCGGTCTCCTCATGGGCTTCGTCTATGCCCTCATCGCCGCCGGCCTCTCCCTCATCTTCGGCCTCATGGAGATCGTCAACTTCGCCCACGGCGAGTTCCTCATGCTCGCCATGTTCGCGACGTTCTGGGCGTGGGCGCTGGCCCGGCTGGATCCCTGACCTCCGCTCCCCATCACCGTGGCCCTTCTCTTTCTCCTGGGCTTCGCGGTGTACCACGGTCTCATCCGCTGGATCCTCGGCGCGCCCATGCTCGCCCAGATCTTCGCGACCTTCGGCCTCGCCATCTTCCTGCGCGCGGCCGCCCAGGCGCTGTGGGGCGTGGACTTCAAGCTCGTGAAGAACCCGCTCGCGGATGGACGGCTCGCCGTGGGCGGCCTCTTCATCGGGCTGCCCCAGCTCGCGGCGAGCGTGGGCGCGCTCGTCGCCTTCGGCTTTCTCTACTGGTTCATCACGCGCACGGAAACGGGACTGGCGCTGCAGGCCACGGCTCAGGACCGGCAGGCCGCTTCGCTCATGGGCATCGACACCCAGCGCATGTTCGCGCTCGGCTGGGGCATCGGCGCGGCCTGCGTGGGCGCGGCAGGCGCGCTCCTCGCCATGTTCTTCTACATCTTCCCCGACGTGGGCGCGACCTTCGCCCTCCTCGCCTACGTCACGGTGGCCCTCGGCGGCTTCGGCAATGTGCCGGCCACCCTGGCCGCGGGGGTGGTGGTGGGCGTGGTCGAGGTGCTCGCCGGTCTTCTCATCGCCCCCGCCTTCAAGTACGCCGTGGTGTTCGCTCTCTACCTCGTGGTCGTCCTGTGGCGGCCGCAGGGTCTCTTCGGCCGCTTCTGATGTCGCGGGGCTCCGCTGGGCCGGCGCTTCGGTCGCGCTCGTCCTGCTCGTGGCCTTCCCGCTCGTCGTCACCAAGCCCTTTCCGCGTCATGTGATGATCACCATCTTCCTCTACGCCATGCTGGCCCAGGCCTGGAACCTCCTCGCCGGTTACTGCGGCCAGATCTCGCTCGGCCACGCCGTCTTCTTCGGCACGGGCGCCTACACCTCGACGCTCCTCCTGAAGTACCTGAACCTCACGCCGTGGGGCGGGATGCTGGCGGGCGTGGTGGTCGCCGTTCGTCCTCTCGCAGTGCATCGGCTACCCGGTGTTCAGGCTGCGCGGCCACTACTTCGCCATCGCCACCATCGCGGTGGGCGAGATCATCGGCACCCTCATGATCAACTGGGACTGGGCGGGGGCGCCCGCGGCCTCTTCGTGCCCATCAAGCGCCCTGATTCGTGGCTCAACTTCCAGTTCCACGAGAGCAAGCAGAACTACTACTACATCGCCCTCGCCCTCCTCGTGCTCGCGCTGTGGATCACTCTGCGCGTCGAACGCTCGCGCCTCGGCTACTACCTGCGCGCGATCCGCGAGGACCAGGACGCCGCGGCCAGCCTGGGCATCCCCGTGGCCGCATACAAGCAGCGGGCCATGGCACTGTCCGCCGGGCTCACCGCGCTGGGGGACCTTCTACGCCCAGTACATTCTCTTCATCGACCCGGAGTCGGTGTTCCCGACGGCGCTCAGCATCCTCATCTGCCTCGTGGCCGTGCTCGGCGGGGTGGGCACGCTGTGGGGCCCCTGGTGGGGGCGGCCATCCTGATTCCCCTCGGCGAGTGGACGCGCATCTCCTTCGGGGGCAGCGGCAAGGCGGTGGATCTCCTCGTCTACGGCGCCCTCATCATGATCGTGTCAGTGGTCCAGCCCGGCGGCATCATGGCCCTGGCCGGGCGCGGCCGGCGGAGAACGGGCTGATGGAACATTCGCACCCTCACCATTCGCCCCCTCGTCACCTGCCGCTCTCTCCCGATGGGGAGAGGGAGTTCGTTGGACGTGAGGGGGTGACCAAGCGCTTCGGCGGGCTGGTGGCCAACAACGACATTTCCTTTCAGGTCGGCGTGGGCGAGCTGGTGGGCATCATCGGTCCCAACGGCGCGGGCAAGTCCACGCTCTTCGATCTCCTCACGGGCTTTCAGACGGCGGACGCGGGCGAGGTGCTGCTGGACGGCCATCCCATCGCCCGGCTCCGGTCCGACGAGATCAGCCGACTCGGCGTGGCGCGCACCTTCCAGAAGCTCAAGCCCTTCACCCAGATGACCGTGCTCGAGAATGTGATGGTCGGCGCGTTTCAGAAGACGACCGACCTCGCGCGCGCCCGTCGCGAAGCGCAGGAGGCGCTGGAACGGGTGGGACTCGCCGACAAGGCCGCCGCCCATGCGCGCGTGCTCTCCACCGGCCAGCGCAAGCGCCTCGAGCTGGCCCGCGCGCTCGCCACCCGGCCCCGGCTCATGCTCATGGACGAGGTGACGGGCGGGGTGGATCTCCGGAGCATTCCCGGCCTGGTGTCCCTCGTGCGCGAGCTCAATGCCGCGGGCACCGCGCTCGTGGTCATCGAGCACAACATGGGCGTGATCATGGACATCTCGCGCCGCATCGTGGCCCTGCACCTGGGCGAGGTCATCGCCGACGGGCCGCCCGCCATCGTGGGGCGCGATCCGCGGGTGGTCGAAGCGTATCTGGGCCAGGCCTATGTCCGCTGAGGTGGCCCTCGAGGCGCGTGGTCTCGACGTGCTCTACGCCGACTACCAGATTCTCTGGGACGTCTCGTTCGTCGTCCCGCGCGGCGAGGTGGTGGCCATTCTCGGGCCGAACGGCTCGGGCAAGTCCACGCTCATGAACACGCTGTCGGGGCTCGTGCGGGCCCGCTCGGGGAGATCCGCCTGGGCGGCCGGCGCGATCGATACGCCTGCCCTCTCACAAGATCGTCTCCCTCGGCTTGGCCCACGTGCTCGAGCGCCGCCGGCTCTTCCCCTACCTGAGCGTGCGCCAGAACCTTTTCCTCGGCGCCTATCACCCGGGCGCCAAGGCGCGGCGCGAGCAGTCCCTGGCCGAGGTCGAAGCCTTGTTCCCGCGCCTGAAGGAGCGCGAAGGCCAGGCCGCGGGCACCCTGTCGGGCGGCGAGCAGCAGATGGTGGCGATCGGGCGCGGGCTCATGGCCTGCCCGTCCATTCTCATGGTCGACGAGCCCTTCCTGGGTCTGGCCCCCTGGTGATCGAGCAGATCGCCGAGGTGCTCACCGCCATCAACCGGGAGCGCGGCATCACCGTGGTGTTCATCGAGCAGAACGTGGAGCTGGCGCTGCGCATGGCCCATCGCGCGCACATCCTCGAATCGGGCCGGACCATTCTCGAAGGGCCCTCGGCGGAGCTCCTCGCCTCGCCCGAGGTGAAGCGTGTCTTCCTCGGCCACTAACCATTTCTCAAAGGAGAGACCCGGATGATCCAGATGACGCTGCAGCTGGCGGAGACGGCCTTGCGGGCGGCGCAGCAGAAGGCGAAGGCCCTCGGCACGGCCATGACGGTGACGGTGGTCGACGAGGCGGGGCGGCTCGTTCTTTGCGCCCGCGGGCGACGGTACCGGCTTCTTCACTCCCGAGACCTCGAAGGCCAAGGCCATGGCCGCCGCGGCCTTCAGGAAATCGAACGCAGAGCTGTCGGAGATGCACGCCAAGGGCGGATTCTGGGCGGCGGTGCCCGCCGTCCTCCAGGGCCAGATCCTGCCCACCCTCGGCGGCACCCCGATCACCCTGGGCGGCCAGGTCATCGGCGGAATCGGCTGCGGCGGCGGCACGGGCCAGCAGGACCAGGAGTGCTCGGACGCGGGGGCAACCGCCGTGAAGTAGCGCGCGGCCCGACCGCGCGGAGCGGGCGCCTTCTGCTAATATGACAGCCCCGTTCGCGAAGGACACGCTCGATCCGACTCGATGGGCTTCCGCGCGTGAGGGTCACTGATGCGCAATCGCTGGCTGCTGGGGGCTGCATGCTCGCGGTCATCGCCGCCATGGCGCTGGGCTGCGCCTCGCGCGGACGGCGCCCGCGGATCCTCGGCAGGCGGAACCGCGCCGCCAAGCGCGAGGCCGACGAGTTCAGGGCCCAGGCGCGCCAGGGCCTCGCGGATTTCCTGCGTGAGAAGCCCCGGCCGCCCGCCTGTGAGATCGGCTACATCGCGGGACGGGAGCTGACCGTCCTCGCCACCTCGGACTGGATCGAGCGCGCGGGCCTCCGACGAGGTGACCGCATCACGAGCATCGACGGGGTGCCCGCCGCCCAGCTCCAGAATCAGGCCCGCCCGCCGTCACGCGCGCCACCGGGGACGCCGTACCAGGTCGGGGTGTCGCGGGGCGGCAAGAATCTCAATGTCACTCTGGTCTGCGCGGTCAAGCCGGAGGTGTGGCTGCGCGGCGCGGCGAACGCAGGAAGCGGCGGCCGCGGGTGATTGGGAGGCGTGCCAGGCCGCGGCCGTCGACTACATATTCGCGGTGGGCTTCATGGAATCGCTCGCTCTCGAGTTCCACGGCCGCTGTGGCTTCCATCGCGCCATGACGCGAGGCGACCGCTTCAATCTCGATCTGGCCCGAGATCTCTACGACTGGCAGGCTTTCCGGATTCGAGAGAAGAGCTACGAGCCCGGTGGTCTCGACGAGATCCGGGACTCCGTGCTGGGCGGAGCGGCCATACTCCGGCGCGAAGGGTACCGCGAGCACGCCGACAATCTCGAGGATCAGTTCCGGCACGCTCCCGCGCGCGTGGCCGCCGAGCTCGGCAGCGCGCCGGCTCAGGCCACCTCACCGACGCCCCGCCGAGTCCGGTCGCTCAGCCGGCGCAGCCGACGCCTCCGCCGAGTCCGGTCGCCCAGCCTGCCCCGGCGACGGCCCCGCCGGCACCGGTGGCTCAGGCTCAGCAGCCACCAGCGCCGCCCGCTTCGCCGGCGCCGACACCTCCGCCACCACCTGCTCCCACTCCGCCGCCCGCCCCACCTCAGGCCCAGCGGCCACCCGCTCCCGGCCCAGCCCGCCGCGCCGCCCCGCATGAGCCAGGGAACGGCATTTTTCGTGCGGCCCGACGGCATCCTCCTCACCGCGCTCCACGTGGTCGACGGGGCGCGCGCGGTCGCGGTGGCGTGTCCAGGCCGCGAGCCCGCCCCGGCCACCCTCGGCAGCGGAGTCCGGGGCCGAGACCTCGTGGCCCTCAAGACGTCACTCACCGCCCCCGCCTACCTCTCGCTCGCCGAGACGCGGTCGCTCCCTGCCCGGGGATTTCGTCTTCACCGTGGGCTTCGCGACCGGCGCCACGGCGGACACCGCCCCGAGGTTCTCCGACGGCTCGCTCACTGCCGTGTCCGGGCCGGACGCGGAGACGGCCTTTCTCCAGATGAGCCATCCCCGTCCAGCCCGGAAGCTCAGGTGGCCCGGTGGTGGCGGCGGACGGGTCCGTGGTGGGCGTGGTCAGCTCCGGCGCGGCCATCATCCTGCTCCTGAGGGAGCCCGGCATCTTCCCCAGAACGTCTCCTGGGCCATCAAGGCCGATTTCGCCCGGCCACTCTTCGAGCAGCCGCCCGCCCTCCCCGCGGCGAGGACCCGGAGCGAGGCCATCGACCGAGTCACCAGATCGGCCTGCCGGGTGCTCGTCACGAGGTAAAAAGGACCCGTTCGCGCTGTGCAGGGCGTTTGGGGCCTCTGTGCTATGCTGGCTAAGACGAGTTTAATGTGGGCAGTTGCAGCAGTCGGCGGGGCTTCACGGGCCAAGGGGAGTCAAACTACGTGGGCTTACTGAGGCGCCTGTCGCGCATCTGGGACGCCATCATCAGCCTCACCCGTCCGCCGAACGCCGCCACGCTGTTTCGACGCGCTGACCTCTATCGCCAGGAAGGTCGCTTCGAGGAGGCGGCCGAGCTCGTCGCCCACGGGCTGCGGCTGTCTCCCACCAACGGCATCGGACATCTTCTCTCCGCCTATCTCCATCTGGCTTTCCGGCAAATCGGCCCGGCCAAGAGCGAGTTCGAGACCGTGCTCCAGGCCGACCCGTATCATCCGCGGGCGCTGCTCGGACTCGCCAAGATCGCCCTCGAAGAGCGCGACTATGGCGCGTGCCGGCCGTTCCTCGACAAGGCCCTCCAGTACTATCCCGACTTCCCGGAAGCGAGAGCGCTCCAGGAGATGATCGCGGGCTGGGCAACCGTCGCCGCGAGCAGCGGTAAAGCGGCCTACGCGGGCCCCGCCCTCCAGGTGGAAAAGCTCAAGCCGCCGGCGGCGGGCGCGAGTTCGTGCTCACCCAGGCCGACGGCACGCTGGTCTTCTCGCACGGAGACAAGGACGGCGAGGACCTCGCCGCGCACGTGACCCAGGTGTACCGCATCGCCTCGGCCACTCTGCAGCGGGCCGGCCTCGGCGCGCTGAGACGCGGCATCGTGCAGGCGGCCACCGAGACGCTGTTCTTCAGGAGCAACGACCGGCTGATCCTCGAGCTGAGCTTCCCTCACGACGTCAAGATCGGCTTCGGGCTGCTCGAGACCGACAAGCTCTGGACCAACTCGCTGCGTGAGCTGGGCATGCGCGCATGAGCCCCGAGCCCAACCTGCCCGCGGGCTCGGCCCGCGCGCGCGCGTTTCGCCGCATCCTCGCCGAGATGCTGAAGATCGACCGGGTGCGGGGCGGTCTCGTGGTCGCCGCGGATGGCCTGATCATCGCGGCCAGCGTGCCCCGCGGAGTGGCCGTGGAGCCCCTGGCCGCCCTCGCCGCCACCCTCGGGCGCGAGCTCGAGGTGGGCGCCGACCGGCTGAAGCGTACGCCCTTCCAGGCCGCCCTCTTCTCGGCGGACAACGGCACGGTCTTCCTCGGATCGAGTCCGGTGGGATTCGTGGTGGTGCTGGGGGACAAGGAAGTCAACATCGGCCTCGTGCAGTGGGCACTGCGCAAGGCCTTGGCCACCCTCGAAGGTGCCTGGGGCTCACCGGCCGACGTGCCGGACCGCCCCGAGGATATGTAGCGCCGCGGAGTCGCTGGTCCCTACCTGTTTCCGTCCCGAGTAGTCGCCGCCGCGCTCAGGGTTTCTTCGGCTCTCCGAAGCTCGTGCGCGATTCCTCGGCGGTCAGCGGCTGCGAGAGCGCTCCCCGGTTGCTGGGCTTGGCGCGCGCCGCGGCGAGGATCTGCCCGATGGCGGCGGCCGCCTCCTTGGCGAAGAGACGAACCATGCCCACCGTCGTCCGCTCGCCGAAGATGGCGAGGAGGATGGCCTGGTCGTCCACCGTGGAGACGTGCATGCTCTCCTTGTTCCCCTGGTGAAAGAGGACGGTGAACTCCGTCTCGCCCAGGAGCTGAGCGAGAGCCCCCGTGGAGCTGAAGGCGCCCGCGGCGAGGGCGGAGATGGACACGGTGTCGAGGGCCCGGTTGGCCCCCGTCATGGCCAGGAGCTGGCCGCTGCGATCGATGAGCAGCGCCTCGGTGGCTCCCGACTCGCCGAGGAAGGTGGTCAGGACCGCGTTGATCTGTTCCGCATCGGATTCGTGGATGGCCATGTCATGCAGTTTCACGGTGCTCCCCTTTTCTTGACCGAATTCGCCGACAAGAACCATGCGAGAGACGGTGTTGAGGGTGTCGAAGACTCCATCGCCGTGGAGGGCCACGGCCTCGAAGTACGGGACCTGCCGGGTCCGCCGGTTGAGCATGAACTCCATGTACTCGATGGGCGCGACGTTGGCGAGATCGCGCTTGTTGTACTGAATGACGTAGGGCATCTCATCCAGATTGTAGTTGTACTCCCGCATGTTTTCTTCCAGATTGCGGAAGCTCTCGACGTTTTCCTTCAAGCGGTCCCACTGCGAGTCGGCCACGAAGATGAGACCGTCCACCCCGCGCAGCACGAGCTTGCGCGTCATGTTGTAGTACACCTGCCCCGGCACCGTGTAGAGCTGGAACTTGGCCGTGAAGCCGCGCACGGTGGTGGCGGAGACGGGGAGGAAATCGAAGAAGAGCGTGCGGTCGTCCCCCGCGGCGAGCGAAATCATGTTCCCCTTGCTCGTGTCGGGCAGGCTCTTGTGGATGTGCTGGAGGTTCGCGGTCTTTCCGGCCACCCCCGGACCGTAGTAGACCACCTTGAAGTTGATGACCTTCTGCGCGTAGTTGATGATCGCCATGGTGTCCCTCAGGCCACGCTGAGCCGGGCCGCCGTTCGTTCGACCTGCAGTCGGGCCAGGCCCGGCCGGCCCGTGTCGATGCCCCCACGACCAGGATGAGCGCGAGGCCGGCGGCCGACGGCAGCCGGCGAATCTCGACTCGCGTGCTTCCCGAGCGAAGGACGGCGGAATGGAAAACTCCGAGCGCTTCGGCGGGCGCTGTCTGCGCCATGGCCTGAGCAAGCTCACACGCGAAGGGCGCCAGCTCGGTGGCCATCGTGCCGGGAGAGACGAGGCAGTGAACCACCGCGCCGCTGGCCGGCTCGCGGAAGGACTGGGCGGCCAGAGGGCCGAATATCGTGAGATCCTCCGCGGCCGCGGTGACGGCGGGCGGCGCGGGGGTGACTTCGAGCCTGGGAAAGGCCGTGCCGATTCGCGGGCGAGAAGACGGCGATTCCTGCTCGTGACGGGCGGCGCGCCTGGCCAGCATCTCGAGCCGTGCCAGACCGCCACCCGGACGTGTGCCTACCGCGAGGGCCGTTCCGCTGCTCCATCCTGATCCAACCGGGGTGAGAACGAGGGCGCCGCTCAGTCCACGGAGCGTCACCTGATCGATGGGCCGCGGCGCGCGCGCGCGATGAGCGGGCTGAGCCGGCCCGCGGCCGCCGCCACCGTGCCACCCTGCATCCCGCCCGTCGTCACGCTGATGATGTTGAAGTCCCCGATCTGGGCCTCCTCGAGAGCCGCGGTGTCGAGCGGAGACATGAGGGCCGCCACCATGGCCGCGTGTCCGCGCCGCTCCGGCGCGGGGGTGGCGGGCGGCTCGGCGGCGATCGGCCTCTCGAAGGCCTGGGCCTCGTAGAGTGGCGCCACCGGCACGGGGTGCGGCTCCGCGGCGATCGCCGGCTCCGCGATCCCGGGCGCGGCGGGCGCACTGGCCGGGTCAGGCGACATCACGAGAGGCGGGGGCGAGGGAGGCGCGGTCACCGGCTCCGCGGCCATCACGGGCTCCGGTCGAGGAGCGACGCTCACCGGCGGGACCGCCACGCGACTCCGGCTCCTGGTATCCGAGCGGCTTGAAGGGAGCGGGGAAGCTCTCGATGCCCGGCACATGTACCGGGCCGCGTGCCATCGCGCCACCGAATACCTCGGGCGGCAGCTGTCTCACGATCTCGTCAAGAGGCAGGAGGAGGCGGCCTTCCTCGATATGGTTCTTCACGTCCCCGGGAGCGGCCGCGAATGCCTCGACGGGAAACTGCCCGACCACGACCTCCCACGCCGCGTGCACCGCGCCTTCGCCGAGCTGCGGGACGATCAGCGCCTGAGGAACGAGGAGGCTCTGTGGCTCACGGAGGCGTGCACCCACCTGCTCCAGCGGAAAGCGGAACTGGTCGGGGGAAGCTGGGCCATCACGCGGTCGAAGGGGATCCGAATCGCCGCTTCCGTGGTTGCTTCGCTCTTCGCTTCGGCGGCGGGCTCGACGGGCGGAGCGGTCGCGGCCATCGCGGCGTCGGACGCGCTCTCGAGAACGAGCTCGGCATCGGCCGGTGCCGCTGCCGCGGAGCCCGGGGCGGCCTCCGGCTCCGCGCGGGGCGTCTCCATCGCCTCCGGAGTCGGCGGAGCCCACTTCCCCAGGTCCTCGGTGATCTCGGCGGCCGGACGGAACCTCGATGGCCTGCGGCACGTCCGTTTGTGCGAACGCCACGGCCGGCGCGGGCTCGGCCTTCGCGAACGGCTCGAGCGGCGGCACTGGCTCTAGCGGCCTCCACGGCTGAACCGGGGAGGACGATTCGGTGCGGGGCAACGGCTCAGCCGGGTGCACGGGCTCATGTGGGGAGACGGGCTCGCGCGCGGGCGCCGCCACGATTTCAGGCGTAGCCGCTGCAGGAGCTGGCGCGAGATCGCGCGCGGGAGTCGGAGCGGCTTCGGGCACGACCGCGGACGCGGGCGGACGCTCCTCCGATCCGAATGGCTTGAACGGAGCAGGAAAGTTCTCGATGCCCGGGACCGCGACCGGTCGGCGTCCCATGGAAGCCCCGAATACCTCGGGCGACAGCTGTCTCACGATCTCGTCCAGCGGCAGCAGCAGCCGGCCGTTCACGATGCGCTCCTTGACTTCCGCGGGCGCCACCGCGAACACCGCGGCGGGAAACTGCTCGACCACCGCCTCCCACTCCACCTGCACCATGCCTTCACCAAGCTGCGGCACGATCAGAGACTGCGCCACGAGTAGCGTGTCCGCCTCGAGGAGCCTCGCCCCCACCTGGGCGAGGGGTACGCGAAAAGCTCCCGGAGGCAGCTGCCCGCCACGCGGTCGAAGGAGATTCTCACCATCTCGCCCGCCGGCGCAGGCGCGGGTCGGCAGCAGGCGCGGCTGGTGCGGGCGCGGCTGGTGCAGGCGCGGCTCGGTGCAGGCGCGGCTGGTGCAGGCGCGGCTGGTGCAGGCGCGGCGGTCGGGTGCAGGCGCGGCTGGTGCGGGCGCGGCTGGTGCAGGCGCGGTCGGAGTAGGCGCGGCTGGTGCGGCCGTGGCTGGTGCAGGCGCGGCCGGCGTCGCCTTGGCGGCAGGCGCCTCGACGGGAGGCGTCACGCTTGCATCGGATACCGTCCGCGGCGGCGCTTCCGCGGAAGGGACGGCCGTCGTCTCGTCGGCCGTCGGCGCGAGCGTCGGCGGCTTCGGGACAGCCTGGGCCTCCGCTTTCGTTTCCGGATCGGATCGCCGAAGAGCTCGGCGAGGGCCTGGCGAAAGTCCGAAGGCTTTTCCCTGCTTGGCTCCACGATATCCAGAGCAGACCCGTTCGTGCCGAGAAGAGGCGCGGCATGCACGACGTGCTGCTCGGGTGCCGCCATGGGCGGCTCCTCGACGACGGGGGCCACCGTGGCCATGGGAGGCGCCGCCGCCGAGAGGACAGCCGCCGCGGGGGCCGCGGGTGGCTCGGTCGGGCGCGCAAGCACGTGCCGGCTCTGCTCCGGAGCCGCTGACACCTCCTGCATCGGCTTCTTCGGGGCGGCCGCTCTGGGAAGCGGCGGCGTCTCCACCTGAATGCGCGGGGCGGCCGAACGCGGAGCCAGCGCACCCAGGAACGGCAGGGTCATCAGAAGCGAGCCGACCATCTCGAGAACCAGAGCGGGCGCAAAGCTCCAGAAGGCGGGGGCCAGCGCCTCGCCGAACGACGTGAGGCCGACACTGGCGTAGAGCCACGTCGTCACGAGGCCGAAGATTCCGTGCAAGACGGCGAGGGTGACAAAGCCGATGATCCACCCGCTGAGCCGTATCCGCGGCACGGAGAGCGGCAGCACGAGCGCGTAGACGAGGACGGGGAGCCACCACCGCCGTCCACCACGGCAGGCCCAGCCGCACCGTCGAATTGATCGCGTATAGCGCGGTGGAGGAGGCGAGGACGAGACAGACGGCGGCCACCGCGGCCAGCCACGCCCACGGCTTCATCAGGTTGGAGCTCTGACTGGGCTTGCTCATCACACGAGCCTGCCGAGCTCCGGCAGACTGCAGAGACTTCTTGACGTAGTAGCGGACCTTGCCCAGCGCGGTCGGATCCTTCAGCACCACCGCGAGTATGGCCGACGGCCCGGCCGCGTGGAGGAGCAGCATGCCCGCCTCGTAGTCGAGGATCATGCTCGAGAGCAGGCCCCTGCCCCATTTCCCGCCCGATGCCCTCCGAGGACTCGGCGAGGCACGCGGCCAAGGCCCCCACGACTTCGGCCCCCACCCCGAGCTCACCGCTGGCTTCGATGAGAAACCCTTCTCGGTCCACGAGCGCGGCCAGGAGACGCCGGGCATGGCCACCAGCTGCTCGAGCACCGACTTGAGATCGGGCGGCGCCTCCGGATCCGCGCCCCGGGGCTCGAAGGCAGCCGGTTCGGCCGGGGCTACCGAGCGGGCGGCGAGGAGCTCGTCGACCTTGCGCGTGAGGTCATCCGCGGTGAAGGGCTTTCGAAGGACGGCGCTGGACCGGACACGCGCGGCCCGGTCGAGCACGGCGCCGTTGACGATGCCCGAGATGAGGAGCACCGGCGTGTGACACAGCACGGGATGAGAGCGCACCGACTCGCAGATGCCGTAGCCATCCACGTCCGGCATGACCACATCGCAGACGATGAGGTCCGGCAACGAGCTGTCGAGGCGCTCGATCGCTTCCGCTCCCGAGGAGGCGGCGATGACTTCGAGTCCCTTGTTCTCCAGAGCGCGCTCGACCATCTTGCGCACGGAGAGGCTGTCGTCCACGACAAGTACACGCGGCATGGTCTAGGTCCTCTGGGGCGGAGGCGGCATTCCCGCCGTGGCTTGCCCCTCATCGATCTCTGACGCGACGCTGAGCAGGAGCTGGTCGACGCTCTTCTGGATGGTGCGGGGGCAGCTCGCAGGCAGCTCCGCGCCCGGCTTGAATCGAAAGGTCCCCGCGGGATCGAACTGGGCGGAGGAAATCATGGCCCCGAAGGCGCTCTCGCCGTTGCGGCCGCCGAACTCCGCGTGCACGATGCGCCCGGAATCGAAGACGATGGTTCCCTCGCCCGCCGCCAGCTGTAGCGAGAGCTGTCCCGTCTTGCCTCCCAGCGCGATGGCTTGGGTCACCTCGGCCAGATCGAGCACGCCAAAGGAACCCTCGAGAGTCCGCTCTGCCGCCTCCGTGCGCGAGAGCGCGACCTTCGAGGGAAGGGGCTGAGGCGAGAGGGCGGCGGGCGGGGCGAGGGTGGCCGGCTGGTTCTTCACCGCGACGTGGCGCAGGAGCTTCGCGATCCGGTCGAGCACGGCAGAGACGACGAAGTCTCCCGCGAGGAGCATGTCCACCCCAGCCTGGGCCACCGCCCAGGGCGTGGGTCGCTTGGGGCCGGAGAGGAGGAGAAAGGGAATGTCGTGGGTGACCGGATCGCTCCGGATGATGGAGCAGAACTCCACACCGTCCATGTCTTCCGTGCGGTTGCCGCTCACGATGAGATCGGGCCGATCGCGCTCGAGGGTGGTGAGGGCGAAGGAGGCGCTCGTGGCCGAGGTGACGTGATAGGCCGCGTGCACGAGGGCCGCCTTGAGCACGGACAGCTTGTTCGGATCGGCGTCCACGATGAGCACCCGCGGCGCGGACCGGCCGCTCACCGCGCGACCTCCGCCATGGCCGCTCCCCGCACGGTCAGCGACACGATGAGACGAACGAACGCCTCCTCGTCCACGGGCTTGGCGACGTAGTGCACGATGCCGAGGCTCCGCGCCAGATTCACGTGCTTGGCCCCCGCCCGCGTGGTGAGCACCACCACGGGCAGGGCGCGCGTGGCCGCCCGGGCGCGCAGGTCTTCGATCAGCTCGTAGCCGCTGACCCGCGGCATCTCGAGATCGGTGATCACGAGATCCACCGTGGTATCGCCAAGCCGGCGGAGGGCTTCCGCGCCGTCATTGGCCGTGATCACCTCGAAGCTCGCCTTCTCGAGCATCTGCCCGACGAACTTCCGGACGCTGATCGAATCATCGACGAGAAGGATGCGCCGCCGTGTCTTCCGGGCCGCCCGTTCCCGCGCGGGTCCGCGCTCCCTCGCGAGGACGGGCTTCCGTTCCGCGGGCGGGAAGGATTCCGTGGCCTCGGCGAGGCGCGACGGATCCACGAGCAGGATGACCCGCCCCGCTCCGGTGATGGTCGCCCCCGCGAACGGCCCCACGCGCTCGAGGAGACCGCCGAGATTCTTGATGACCACGTCTTCCTTGCCGACGAGCTCCTCCACCGCCACGGCCAGCGGACGCACGCCCGAGCGCACCACGAGCACGGGCAGCCGCGCGAGCGCCCGTCCCGCGGGCAGGGCGAGCACGCGGTCGAGGCGAACCAGCTCCACTTCTTCCGCTTCGACCACCACGCGCTCGCGGTCACCCGACCGCACGATGTCCTCGGGGCGCACCTGGATGACGCTGCGGACGGCGTGCATGGGCACCGCGAAGGTTTCACCGCCCGCCCGGACGAGCAGGGCGTCCGAGACGATGACGGTGAGAGGAAGCTTGATGGTGATCCGGGTGCCCGCCCCGAGCTCGCTCTGCACGTCGATTTCGCCGTTGAGCCGGCCCACGTTGGCGCGCACCACGTCCATGCCCACGCCCCGCCCGGAGGTCGTGGTGACCTCGGGCGCGGTGCTGAAGCCGGGCAGGAAGATCAGATTGAGCGCCTCGCGCGCGTCGAGGCCTGGGCGGCGGCGGTCGACAGGAAGCCCAGCCGCGCCGCCCGCTCCCGCAAGCGGGCGGGGTCCATGCCGCGCCCGTCGTCCGCCACCTCGATGTGAACGAAGCTCCCCTGGTGGTGCGCGCGGATCTCGATGGTGGCGCGCGAGGCTTGCCCGCGGCGCGCGCTCCCTCCTCGCCCTCGATGCCGTGATCCACGGCGTTCCGCACGAGGTGAAGGAGGGATCCGCGATCTGCTCGATGACCGCGTTGTCCACCTCGACGGTCTCTCCGGCGAGCTTGAGCTCGAGGCTCTTTCCCCCGGCCCGCGCGGCCTCGCGGGCCGGCTGGAGGAAGCGTGAGAAGAGCCGCCCGATGGGCACCATGCGCGCGCGGGTGACTTCCCGCGCAGGCTGCCCGTGAGGCGGTGAAGCTGGGCGGTGTCTTCGCCGACGCTCCGGATGAAGCCCGCGAGCTGGGCCTGGATCTCCGAGACGTCGGCCGAGATCTCGTCCACGCTGCGGGCGAAGATATTGAAGTCGTCGTAGCGGTCGAACTCGAGCTCGGCGAAGACGTCCGATCCGGGGTCCGCGCCCGCCCCGGAGAGGGCGGGAGGAAGCTGGGTGTACCGGTGCTTCTCCTCGAAGTCGCGCACCGCCTGCGACATGCGTGAGCGGCTGAAGGCGAGAGCTCGTTGACGCGCTCGATCTGGGCGAAGCGCTCGTCGAGGCGACTCCGCGCGATGACGAGCTCGCCGACCAGGTTCATGAGGGAGTCGAGGCGATCGAGGCCGACGCGGATGCTCGGGCGTCCTTCTCTCGCCTCGCCATCGCGCCGGCGCCGCGGCTCGCGCATGGCAGACACGAAGCGCGGGCGCAACGGCACGGAGGCGGCGGGAAGGAGGGCCGGCGCTTCCTCGGCCAGACGGGCGTCGGCGTCGAGCGGCACGGGCGCGGGCCGGAGAGCGTCGAGGACATCGAGGGTCCGCTGGATGCCGAGACGCGCCTCGACGGCGGCCGGGGCCGAGCCGCCGAGGAGAAGCCGCAGCGTGTCCACGCCCCCAGCACGGCGTCGAACACTGCCGGGGCGAAGTCGAGCCGATGGTCGCGTACGGCGTCAGGATGTCCTCGATGCGATGGGCGACATCGCCCACGGGTGCGCAGCCCACCGTGTACGCCGCGCCCTTGAGCGTGTGCACGGCGCGGAAAAGCGTGGCGACTTCTTCATCCTTCGCTGCCCCCGTCGCCTCCTCGAGGCGAGGATCGACCGGGTCATCACCTCCAGGTGCTCCGCCGCCTCGGGAGCGAAGTACGGAACCGATTCGGCGTGCTCCGCGAAGAAGCGCTCGAGATCGGCGATGAGCACGTCGGCAGCGATCTGATCGAGCGGGGCACCTGGGCCTTCGGGAATCGTCGGGAGGCGGGAGGAGGAAGGGGGCGGGAAAATACCGAGCGCGCCGGTGCGTCGTGAGCGGGGACGTCGCGGCCCCCCAGCTTCTCTGGGCAGCGGCCTCGGCTCGGTTCCCGTGGCGCGCGAGACGAGGCGGCAGCTCCGTGCGGCCTGGCGAATGAGGGGCCGGCTCGGGCTCCAGGTGAACCGGGAAGAGCTCCGGATGTCGGGCGCGGAGCCGGGAGACGGTCTCCACGTCCTCCCGGCCATCGTCGCCGATCATGTCGAGCACTTGCCTCACCGTGGCCACCACTTCTTCGAGCGCCTCGATCGTGCGTCCCTGCTCGTCTGCGGGTAGTCCCGGGAGCCTCTCGAGCAGGCTCTCCATCACGAGCGCCACCGCGGAGACCACCGGGTATCCGTGGAGCGCGGAAGCACCCTTGAGCCGATGGGCGACCACCACGAGTGGATCGACGATCGCCGAGGACGGAGGATCGCCTCCGGCCAATCGGCGCACTCCCTCCTCGACGGAGGCCACCGTGTCCCAGGCTTCCATCAGGAAGATGCTGAGGATGAATTCGCTTTCCTGGTCTTCCAGCATCCTGGCTCTCTTAGAGCAAATTCCGGGCCACGAGAAACCTAGGCCGCCAGCTTGAATCGGGCGAGGCTGGCCGTGAGCTCCTCGGCGAGGCGGGCGAGCTCGGCCACCGTCCGGCGCGCCTCGAGGACTCTCACCTCCGTCTGGGAGGCCACGGTCTGGATTGACTGCATGGCCTGGGTCACCGTCTCGGCGCCCCGCACCTGCTCCTGCGTCGCCTCGGAGATGTCCTGGGCGAGCACGGCCGAGCGCTGGGAGACGTCGGCAATGGCCTTCAGGCTGTCTCCCGGCCTGAACGGTCATGCGATAGCCTGCCTCCACCTCCAGGGTCCCCTGTTCCATGACCACCACGGCGTCCTGCGTGTCCGCCTGGACGTTCTTGATGAGGACCGCGATGTCCTTGGTCGCCTTGGCCGAGCGCTCGGCCAGCTTGCGCACTTCGTCGGCGACCACGGCGAACCGCAAGCCCGCCTCGCCGGCGCCCGCCGCCTCGATGGCGGCGTTGAGGGCGACGAGATTGGTCTGGGAGGCGATGTCCTCGATGGTGTTGACGATCTCGGAGATCTCGAGCGAGCGATCGCCCAGGCTCTTGATCTTCTTGGAGATGGACTGCACCTCGCCGCGGATGCGCTGCATGGCCTGGAGGCTGTCGCGAACCGCCACATCCCCCTTCTGGGCCGCGTCGAGGCGCCTCGCGGGCGGCGTGCGCGGAGGCGCGGGCGCTGTCCGCCACCTGCCGTACGGACAGGGTCAGCCCCTCCACGGATTCCGCGACCCGGCTTGCCTCGCGCGCCTGGGCCTGGGCGCCTTCCGTCATGCGACCCGACGAGTCAGTCATCTGATGGGCGCCTGCCGCCACCTGGAGGGCCGCCCCGCGCACATCGCCGATGATGGCCCCGATCTCCGCCACCATGACGTTGATGGCGTCCACCACGTTCCCGAGGACGTCGGAGGTGACCTCGCCCCGCTTGGTCAGGTCTCCCTGGGAGACCTCCATGGCCACGTCGAGGAACTTGATGATGCTCTCCTGCAGGTCCTCGCGCCGCCGCCGCTCGTCGTCGCGCTCCGACTCCGTCTGGACCTGCGAGCGCAAGCGCACGATGGTGTCGTTGAAGGTCTGCGCGAGCTTCCCGATTTCGTCACGAGAGGTGACAGCGACGGTCTCGCTGAGATCGCCCTCGCCCACTCGCTGGGCCGCTTCCGCGAGCCGGGTGATGGGACGGGTGATGCGTCGCGCGAGCAGGGCGCCGCCGATCACGGTGAGGGCGGCCACGCCGCCGAAGAGCGAGGAGCAGCTGACGGCTCGAGGCGGTCGCCGCCTGGTTGATGATGGCCCGATCCATGCCGACGCGGACGGTGCCCAGCTTGCCCGCGGCCATGGGCACCCCGATGTCGATGATCTCGCGGTCGCCCTTCCGTGCCGGGTCCGGGTACGCGACGTCTCGCTGCTGCCGCGACCACGGTCGCCGGGTACGATGTTCTTGTCGATGATGCCCGCGGGCACCGACGGGCGAGAAGGTGTGGGCGATGAGCTTCTTCTGGGGGTCGTAGACCATGACGTAGGCGACCCCGCGGATGCTGGCGAACTCGTCCACGAGCGACTGCACGGACGAGGCATCGCGCGTCGAGATGAGGTCCACGCCGGAGGAGGCGAGGCTGCCCGCGATGGCCTCTCCCTTGGACGACGAATTCCTCGGTCATGGCTGCCCTGATGGATCGCGCGGAGACATACCATGTCACGGCGGCCAGACGGCACCAGGGCCACCACGAGGAACAGGTCACGATCTTGCCGAGGAGGCCAAGACCCGCCGCCGCGCCGGTTGTCCTGTCGTCTGCTCCTCGTCCGGTAGCTCCCTTCGTGCGTGCTCATGACGTTCTCCTGCGGCTCAGGCGCGAACGGCCGCGGTCCAATCGGTGATGGGTACCCAGTGCTCGCCCAGCACCCGGGTGAAGTAGACGCTGTCGAGACCCTGGTGGCGCTCAGGTCCGAAGGTCAGCGGGGCTCCGATGCCGAGATCGACGCTGTGCAGTGACTCGAGGGACTGGCGAAGGCTCGCCCGGGTCGGGTTGGTCCCGGCCCGGCGCAGCGCTTCCACGGTCGACCTTGGCGTTGACGAAGCCTTCGAGGCTGATGAAGCTGTAGCGCTGCGGGCGTGTAGCCGCGGTCGCGAAGCGCTTCGGGCAGGACCGGGTTGTGCTTGTCCATGAGCGCCCGGTACTCGGCAACCCCGGGAGGCCAAGATCGTCGTAGCTCGGCATCACCTGGGAATTGACGAGGGCGCGCGTGTAGTCGCGCCCCGCTTTCTTGCTCTGCCTGAGGAGGAGGGCGAGCATCGCGTCGGACCCGACGAAGGAGACGTTCGAGATCGGCACCGGCCAGCCAGCATCACGCGCGGCCCGCACGAAGGCGCCGCACCCTTGATAGGCGCCCGTGCACAGGACGATCTCGCACCCGCCCTGGCGCAACACCGCGACCGCGGCCGCCATGTCATCTTCGAACTTCGCCCCGCGGACATAGGTAGCTTCGGCCACCACCTTGACCCCGCGCTGGGCAAGCGCGCGCTCCGCGGCATCGGCGCCGCTCCTGCCATAGGCGTCAATTTGATAGAAGAGGCCGAACTTGCGGGCGCCCAGGCCCCAGAAGCGCTCGACGAGGGCGGCCATCTCCTGGCGGTACGAGGCGCGGATATTGAAGACGTGGTCGACATAGGGCGCCTCGCGCTGAGGCTGGGCGCCCGTGAAGTTGCCCACGAGGAGCACGTCGCCGTATCGCTTGATGACGGGCAGGGCCCGCGTCAGGGTCGGCGTTCCCACGTAGTTCGAGAGGAAGAACACCTGGTCCTGCTCCACGAGCTGTATCGTGTTACGCAGGCACGGGTCAGGCTGATAGCCGTCGTCGAGCGCCGACACCACGATCGAGCGGCCATTGACGCCGCCGCGGGCATTGATCTCGGAAGTAGTACGCAGTGGCGCCGCGCCACAGCTCCGTACCGAGACCCGCGGCGGGGCCCTTGAAGGCCGCGCTCATGCCGATCTTGACGTCGCGCGCACTGACCCCAGGCGCACTCGCCGTGGGCACTTCCGGGACGGCGGGGACCGTCTTCCCGCCGGGCTGCGTCGGCGCCCTGCTTGCGCCCACGAGCGCTCCCGAGATCCGACAATGCCGCCCCCGCGAGGGCGCCGGAGGCGAGACTACCGGAGGCCAGACGGAGGAAGCGCCGCCGGTTCATGCGAGTGCCTTCTCTCCGGTGTCGCCACCATGGCCGTCAGCAGTGCGCGCACGTCGAGCAGCGCGACGTCGCCACCTTCCCGCTGGAGGCGCCCGGCGATGACATGGCCCGCGCCCGGATCAGCGACCGTCATCGGCGAGCGACGGCCCGTCGAGAGCCTCGAGACCCAGCACCTCGTCGATCAGGAGCCCGACCTTTGACGCCGTCACGCTCGACGACCAGCGCGCGCACCTCGTGGCCGGCCGCCGCCGGGGCCATGCCCAGAAGAGGGCGAACGTCGACCACGGGCATGATGTTGCCCCGGAGACTGGCCACGCCCAGCAGATAGGGGGCGCGAGGGGAACAACGGTGTACTCGTCGAACACGACCACCTCGCGCGCGTATCTCACCTCGACGGCGAAGGGATAGCCGGCGAGCGTGACCAGGCACGCGCGTCTCTGGGGGACGGCGATCTGCGCGGGCGTGGAAAGGGTTGTCACTGCCGGGGAACCGATGGCACGATCACCTGACGAATTGCCGGACTACGGTGACGAGCTGCTCGGCGGTGAAGGGCTTGCCGAGATACTCGTCGGCCCCTGTCGCTTGCCCCACACCCGGTCGCTCTCCTGGTTCTTCGAGCTCACGAGCACCACGGGCATGGCCCGGGTGCGCTCGTCACGCTTGAGGCTGCGCAGGATCTCGTAGCCGTTTCGGTGAGGCATGACGATATCGAGGAGCAGCAGGTCAGGCCTCTCGAGGACAACACGCTCTTCAAGTTCCTCACCGTCGGGAAAGCAGACAACTTCGTGACCTGCCGTCTTGAGAATGCCCTCGATGAGCTTGAGCTCGGACTTGGCGTCGTCTACGACCATCACCTTGGCCATTGAGTCGACTGTCCTCCCTGTGACACTTCTGCTTTCCGAGGCACCAGATACCGGCCTGCCGAGGACTCCCAACGTTACGGTGGCCGTCGCTGTCATGCGCCACAAACTCCCGTAACCTTGGGAGTTTCAGAATGGCGGTTCGACCGTGAAAGTGTCAAGGTTAACCGGCCTTGGCGCATCGCGGCACAGCCACAGGGAATCGGGGCTTACCTGTAGCTCCGAATGGGCCTCCCGGGCACTGAGGTATACCGACCGCCGTTTCCAGGTCATGCCGACGGCCTCTGCCTGGGTTCGAGTGCGGTGTATCATTTACCAAAACAGTGAAAGAGGCTCGTCTTATCCAGGTCCGTTGGCGGATAACGCACTGCATTGGGGAGGTCTATGGCGCTGCCGGCTCAGGAGGCGCGCCGAGCCCACGGCACTCGCCTGGTGACTAGTGATACTCTTCATACTGATGGGCCCGGCCCGGACACGAGAGTGGCTCAGGTTTCCAAGACCCCGACACGGTCGCTGGTTTATGCTCCGATGGTCATCTCCAGCGATGATGCTCCTTATCCTGGAGCTGAGAGCGGAGCTCGGTATCGCGCGTCGGACATCACACTAAAGGAGACACGCATTCCATGGCTGATACGACGTTGCATCTCACCGAACAAAGCTTCGACGACGAGATCGGCAAGCACAAGGAAGTCCTGATGGTGGACTTCTGGGCGGAGTGGTGCCAGCCGTGCCGTGCCATCGCGCCCACGTTGGAGGAGCTGGCCTCGGAGTCCAAAGGTTCGGTGAGTCTCGCCAAGGTCAACGTGGACGACAACCCTCAGCTCGCCGCCCGCTACGGCGTCCGCTCCATTCCCACCATCCTCTTCATGAAGGGCGGCCAGGTGATGGACCAGGTGATCGGCGCGGTGCCCAAGTCCCAGCTCAAGAAGAAGCTGGACGCTCTCGCCTGAGCTGACGCGGTCATGACGAAAGTGGGGCGCGCGCTGCCCCCGCTATCTCCCTCGCGGGAGGAGTTTGGCCGGCTCGCCGCCGCCGGCAACCTGGTGCCTGTCTATGCCGAGGTGGCGGCGGATCTGGACACGCCGCTCTCCGCTTTCCTGCGGCTGCGCCCGGGGCCCTACGCGTTTCTTGCTCGAGTCCGTGGAAGGCGGGGAGAAGTGGGCGCGCTACTCCTTCCTCGGCTCCGATCCGTCCATGGTCTTCACGGCCAAGGGCACGCGGCTCACCCTGCGTCACGCCGACGGCCGCGTGGAGTCGTTGAAGGCGGAGAACCCGTTCGCCGCCCTGCGCGAGCTCCTCGCCCGCTTCACGCCGGTGGCCGTACCGGGACTCCCCGCTTCCAGGGCGGCGCCGTCGGTTACATCTCCTACGACATGGTCCGCCACGTGGAGGAGCTTCCCAAGCTCGCCCAGGACGACCTCAAGCTCCCGGACGCCGTCTTCATGTTCACGGACAGCCTGCTGGTCTTCGACAACCTGCGCCATCGCCTGCTCGTGATCGGCAACGCCCACATCACGGAGCGCGACCCGGCCGCGCTGGATCGCGCCTACGACGAGGCGGTGAAGAGGATCGAGACGATGCTGGACAAGCTCGCCGGCCGGCCCGGCCTCCCGCGCCCCTGACCTTCCCCTCCGTGGAGCCGCTGGTGGCCATGGGCGAGGAGGGCTTCACCTCGAGCATGGACGAAGCGACCTTCATGGAGCGCGTGCGCCAGGCCAAGGAGTACATCGCGGCGGGCGACGCCTACCAGATCGTGGTCTCGCGGCGGGTGGACACGGAGCTCCACGCGGATCCTTTCACCGTGTACCGCGCGCTCCGGAGCATCAACCCTTCGCCGTATCTCTTCTTCCTGCGCCTGGGCAAGACGAGCATCGTCGGCTCCTCCCCGAAGTGCTGGTCGCGCATGGAGGACGGCCGTGTCGAGGAGCGCCCCATCGCGGGCACCCATCCCCGGGGCAAGAACGAGGCGGACGACGAGCGGCTGGCCGCCGAGATGCAGGGCGACCCCGAAGGAGCGGGCGGAGCACGTGATGCTGGTGGACCTCGGCCGCAACGACGTCGGCCGCGTGTCCCAGATCGGCTCCGTCGAGGTGTCGGAATTCATGGTGGTGGAGCGCTACTCGCACGTGATGCATCTGGTCAGCCACGTGCGCGGCCGGCTCGAGCGAAGGGCGCGACGCCTTCCACGTCCTCGAGGCCTGCTTTCCCGCGGGCACCCTCACCGGCGCCCCCAAGATCCGCGCCATGGAGATCATCGAGGAGCTCGAGCCTACCCGTCGCGGCCCGTACGGGGGCGCCGTCGGCTACATCTCGTATTCCGGCAATCTCGACTCGTGTATCACCATTCGCACCGTGGTCTGCCACGCCGGCCGCGCCTCCATACAGGTGGGGGCGGGCATCGTGGCCGACTCCGATCCCAAGACGGAATGGCTGGAAACCTGCTCCAAGGCGCGCGGCATGATCCTCGCCCTTCGCGTATCCCAGCAGGCCCCGGCATGATCCTCGTTCTCGACAACTACGATTCCTTCACCTACAACCTGGTCCAGTATCTGGGCGAGCTGGGCGCGACCATGCGGGTGGCCCGCAACAACAGGATCACCGTGGAGGAGATCGCGAGCCTCGCCCCCGAAGGTATCGTGATCTCCCCGGCCCCGGAACTCCGGACGGCGCCGGCATCTCCCTCGCCCTCATCCATCGCTTTCACGAGACCACCCCTATCCTCGGCGTCTGCCTCGGCCATCAGGCCATCGGCCAGGCGTTCGGGGGAACGGTGACGCGGGCGCCGAAGCAGATGCACGGCAAGACGTCGAGCATCCAGCACGACAACCGTGGCGTCTTCGAGGCGCTGCCCCAGGGCTTCGAGGCCACGCGCTACCACTCGCTCGTCGTGCTCGACGAGGGCTTCCCCGCCGATCTCGAGATCTCCGCCCGCGCCGAGGACGGCGAGATCATGGGCCTCCGCCACCGGCGCTTTCCCATCGAGGGCGTCCAGTTCCATCCCGAGTCGATACTGACCGGACAGGGCAAGGCGCTCCTGCGCAACTTCCTCGGGCTCACCCGCGCCGCTCGGGTGGCGTGATGAGGGCCGGCGAACCTCCAAGTCCTGAGACCGCTCCCGCCGAGCTCGAGATCATCCGGCTCATCCGCCGCACCGTGGAGCGGAGCCGGGGGAGCGCGTGGAAGCGGGCATCGGCGACGACACCGCGGTGCTCCTCCCGCAGCCCGGTGCGCGGCTTCTCGCCACCACCGATCTCCTCGTGGAAGACGTCCACTTCCGCCGGACCTGGGCCACGCCCTTCGACATCGGCTGGAAGGCCATGGCCGTGAATCTCTCCGACATCGCAGGCAAGGGCGGCCGCCCTCTGTGGGCCCTCGTGGGACTGGCCCTCTCCGCCCCCGCGGAGCCCGCCGACGTCGAGGCGCTGTACGAGGGCATGCGCCAGGCCGGGGCGCCCACGGCGTGCGCCATCGTGGGCGGCGACACCTCGACGTCGCCCGGCGGCTGGTTCGTCAACGTGACCCTTCTCGGAGAGCACGACGGGCATCCGCGGCTCCGCTCGGGCGCCCGACCGGGCGATGCCGTGGCCGTCACGGGCACGCTGGGACGCTCCGCGGCCGGCCTGGCCGTCCTCGAAGCGGGAGTGGCCACGCTGCCGAAGGTGAGCGCCGAGTCGCTACAGGTCGTCGCCACCGCGCACCTCCGCCCCACCGCGCGCGGCGCGGAGGGCGCTGGCTGGGCGCGGCCGCCGGCGTACACGCCATGATGGATTGCTCCGATGGCCTCGCCACCGACCTCGCCCACATCTGCCGCGCCAGCGGGCTGGGCGCGCGCATCGCCCTCGACCGTCTTCCCGTGGATCCCGCGGCGCGCGCGGTCGCGGGCGCCCTCGACGCCGACGCGCTCTCGTGGGCCACCTCGGGCGGGGAGGACTTCGAGCTCCTCCTCACCTGTGATCCGGCGGCCGTCGATGCGCTTCGCGACGGCCTGCGCCGCGCCACGGGCACCAGCTCTCACCGTGGTGGGCGAGATGGAGAACGTTGGAGGCGGAGCTGGTCTTTCTCGACGCGGCGGGAAAGCGGGTGACGGTGAGCGCCCGGCTACGAGCACTTCCGTGGGTAGTCTCGCCACCCTCGAGCTCCTGAGCCTCCTCGCCCTCGTGCTCGTGTCCGCGCTCCTCACGGGGGCGGAGGCTGCCTATTTCTCCCTGGGACGGGCCCGCCTGAAGCGCCTGGCCGAGCAGCACGATCCTGAGCAGGGGCCACTCCAGCCGCTGCTCTCGAAGCCTCACGACCTTCTCGTCACCCTTCTCGTCGGCATCACCCTCGCCAACATCGGCGCCTCCGCCATCGCCACCGCCATGGCCGCCACCCTCTTCGGCCCGCTCGGCCTGGCCATCTCGATCGGGGTGATGACCGTGCTCATCCTCGTCTTCGGCGAGGTGCTGCCCATGACCCTCGCGGTGGAGCACCCCGGAACGCTACTCGGCGTGGGTGAGCCGGCCCGTGGCGTGGCTGTCCGCCCTCCTCTGGCCCGTGCGCGGCATTCTGAGCGCGCTCACCGCCATGACCTTGCGTCTCGTGGGCTCGGAGCGGCAAGCGGGGCGAGCCGGAGATCTCCGAGGAGGAGCTGCGTACCCTCGTCGACGTGGGCGCGCGCGAGGGCGTGGTGGACCGCACCGAGCGCGAGATGATCCACAAGGTGTTCGAGCTCGAGGACACCCTGGTGCGCGAGGTCATGGTCCCGCGACCGGACATGTTCTGCCTCGACATGGCCACCCCGCCCGCCGATATCCTTCCCCTCCTGCGCGAGCACCTTCACTCCCGCGTGCCCGTCTTCGAGGAGACGGTGGATCACATCGTGGGCGTGCTCTACACCAAGGACCTCCTGCCCCATCTCAAGGGGCTGCCTCCGGACTTCGACCTCCGCTCCCGCCTGCATCCGCCGTACTTCGTGCCCGAATCGAAGCGGGCGGATGCGCTGCTGCGCGAGTTCCAGGCCAAGAAGCTCCACCTCGCGGTGGTGGTGGACGAGTACGGGGGCACGGCGGGGCTGGTGACCCTCGAGGATCTCCTCGAGGAGCTGGTCGGCGAGATCCGCGACGAGTTCGACGAGGACGAGCACCTGATCCAGAAGGTGGACGCGACGAGCTACCGTGTCTCGGGCAAGCTCCCCATCGATGATCTCAACGCGGCGCACCGGTCTCCACCTGTCCAAGGACTCGTTCGACACGGTGGGGGATGGGTCCTCGATCTCTTCGGCCGCGTGCCCAACAAGGGCGAGAAGACGCAGGCGGGAGAGGTGACGGTGACGGTGGAGAAGGTCGAGCGCACCCGCGTGGTCGAGGTGCTGGTGGCCATTCGCCGCGGCGCCGACAAGAGCGAGGCGGCATGATCTACGTCTGGGGCATCGGGCTGGCCGTGCTCGTCACCGCCCTCCTCTCCGCCGCCGAGATGGCCTTCATCGCCGCCAACCGCGTGCGCATTCGTCACCTCGCCGAGAACGGGAATCAGACGGCCGCCCGCTACCTGGAGGCGTTCCGGCAGCCCGAGCGCATGCTCTCCGCGGCCATGATGGGAGTGACCGTCGCCCACATCACCGCCTCCTCCGTCGCCACCTGGGCCCTCCTGCCCGTGGCCGGAGGGTGGGCGGCCGCCCTCGCCACCATCATCCTCGTCCCGCTCATGCTCGTCTTCGGCGAGGTGATCCCAAAGGCGGTGGCCAGCGAATGGGCGACCGCGCTCATCCTCCGCCTCTATCGCGTGCTCGAGATCGCCGCCATCATCCTCGCTCCCGTGACGTGGGGGCGCGCGTCCTCGTGACGGGCGTGCTGGTGGCGCTGGGCTGCGCACGAGCGGGGCGCGGCAGTTCGTCTCGCGCGAGGAGCTCAAGCTCCTCCTCCAGCTCGAGCCGGAGGAGGCCGACGTCACCTCCTCCGAAGCGGAGATGATCGACAAGATCTTCGATCTCGGCGACACCGCGGTGCGCGAGGTCATGGTCCCGCTCGTGGACGTGGCTGCTCTTCCCGAGACGGCGGCCCCCGACGAGGCGGTCCGGCTCATGCAGGAGCGCGGCTTCTCCCGCATTCCCGTGTTCACGGACCGCGTGATCAACGTGGTGGGCGTGGTCACCGCCATGGATCTCCTGCGCCGCGGGGCGGACGCCCCGGACCTCAAGAGCCTGATGCGACCCGCCACCTACGTGCCGGAGACCAAGCGTATCGACGACCTCCTGCGCGAGATGCAGAAGGCCCGCCTCCAGATGGCGGTGGTGATCGACGAGTACGGCGGCGCGGTGGGCATCGTCACGGTGGAGGACATCGTCGAGCAGGTGGTGGGCGAGATCCAGGACGAGCACGACCGCACGGCGGCCACCGTGGAGCGCCTGCCCGACGGCAGCTACCGCGTGGCGGGCCGGAGGGCGTGCAGGATCTCAACGACGCGCTCGACTGGGACCTGCCCACCGGCGACTTCGAGACGGTGGCCGGCCTCGTCCTCGCCACCGTGCACCGCATTCCCCTCGTGGGCGAGGAGTTCCAGGTCGGCCGCTACACCTTCACCGTCCTCGAGGCCGACCAGCGCCGCATCCTCACCGTCCGCATCACCCCCACCCGAGCGCATAACCGTGCGCAGCGGCGAGCACGCCAAATCACGGATCTCGGAAGAGCGCGACAAGATCTCGCTCCGGGCGCGGCCCTGTCCCACCCGGCGCGAGGCAGTTCGGATGAGCGCTTGCGCGAAGGGCCGAGCCGCAGACTGAATCTCACTCCGTCAAGCTTCAGACAATCGCTTGCGCGAAGGAGCCGAACCGGCAGAGTAAAATCGTTCACATTTAACCCAGACGAAAGGACACGCCATGGCCGGGAAGATGGTGCAGTTTCCGAGCAACGGGCACACCACGGATGGCTACCTGGCGACGCCCGCGGGCGGCAAAGGCCCCGGGGTGCTCGTGATCCAGGAATGGTGGGGACTGGTGCCCCACATCAAGTCGGTGTGCGATCGCTTCGCCGCCGCCGGCTTCTCCGCGCTCGCGCCCGACATGTACCACGGCCAGACGGCCAGCGAGCCCGACGGAGCGGGCAAGCTCTTCATGGCGCTGAACATCGGGCAGGCGGAGAAGGATCTGCGCGGCGCGGCCACCTACCTCGCCGGCCATTCCTCCACGGCCAAGCTCGGGGCGGTCGGCTTCTGCATGGGCGGCCAGCTCGCCCTCTTCGCCGGCTGCACCAATCCGTCGATCGGAGCCGTGGTGGACTTCTACGGCATTCATCCCAACGTCAAGCCCGACTACTCCAAGCTGTCGGGTCCCGTGCTCGGTCTCTTCGCCGAGAAGGACGGCTTCGTGAGCCCGGAGGTGGCGCGCGGGGTGGAGGCGGCCATCAAGAAGGCGGGCAAGCACGTGGAGATCCAAGATCTATCCGGGGCGGGACCACGCCTTCTTCAACGACGAGAACAAGGCCGCCTACCATCAGGCGGATGCCGAGGACGCCTGGAAGCGCACGACGGAGTTCTTCAAGAAGCACCTGAAGTAAGGCGGCGAGCGGACGAAAAAGCGGGGGCCGATGGGCCCCCGTGATGGTTGCTCGATCTCCGGCGCCGCTCTAGCCGGCGGCGGCGGCCGCTTTCTTCTTCCTGCCTCTGGTCGCGCCGGCTCCCGCTTCGCCCTTGCCCTTCTTCTCGGCCTTGGGCGCCTTCTCTGCCTTCGCATCCGACTTGCTCTTCTCCTTCACCACCTCGGGCCGGTCCACCAGCTCGAGGACGACCATGGGCGCGCGATCGCCGGGGCGGGTGCCCGCCGTGCATGATGCGCGTATAGCCGCCGTGCCGCTCACCGAAGCGCGCGGCGATGGTGTCGAAGAGCTTCTTCACCACCACGGGGTCGGGGACCATGCTCAAGACCTGACGGCGCGCGTGGAGGGTATCGCGCTTGGCGAGCGTCACCATCTGGTCGGCGAGGCCGCGCACCGCCTTGGCCTTGGCTTCCGTGGTCATGATGCGCTCGTGACGGAAGAGCGCCACGAGGAGGTTCCTGAAGAGCGCCCAGCGATGCGCGGTGACGCGCCCGAGCTTGAACCCCGCCTTGCCGTGCCTCATTTCGCGCCTCCGCGCCCCAGCGCCCCGAGCAGGTTCGGGTCGATCCGCATGCCGAGCGAGAGCCCGAGCGCCGCCAGAGCGGTCTTGATCTCGTCGATGGACTTGTCGCCGAGATTCTTGACCTGCTCGAGATCCGCGTCCGTCTTCTGCACGAGATCGGCCACCACGAGAAGCTCGGCGTTCTTGAGGGCGTTGATGGCGCGGGCGGGCAGCGGCAGATCGTCGAGGGGCTTGGCCAGACTGTCCTGAAGCGAGCCCTCGCCTGCGCCCTCTGCCTCTTCCTCTTCTTCCTCGCCGCCCTCGGGGGCCAGGAGGGCGAATTGATCGCGCATGTGCGAGGCTGCCCGGGTCAAGCGCCTCGTCCGGCGATACCGCTCCGTTCGTCCACACCTCCACCACCAGACGGTCGTAGTCGGTGATCTTGCCCAGGCGCGCATTCTCCACGTTGTAGGAGACACGCTGGATGGGCGAGAAGGCCGCGTCAAGCGGCGATGGCTCCCGCGGGCACGCTCCCGTCCGGATGCCGGTCGGCCGAGATGTAGCCGCGGCCCACGCCGATGCCCGAGATCGATCACGAGGGAAGCGCCCGCCTCGAGGGTGGCGATATGCAGCTCCGGATTCGAGCACCTCGACCCCGGTGGCCTCCGGAGACATCGGCCCCCGTGACGGCCTTGGGCCCGGTGGCCTCGAGGCGCGTCTCCATGGACTCACCCGACGGCACGTTGACCGCGAGCTTCTTGAGATTGAGCAGCACGTCTTGCGTGCTCTCGGTCACTCCGGGCAGCGGCGTCTCCACGTCCTTCACGCCCTTGATGCGCGCCCACGTCACGGCCGCCCCGGGAATGATGGAGAGCAGGGTGCGGCGCAGCGAGTTGCCCACGGTCAGGGCATAGCCCTTCTCGAACGGCTCGGCGACGAGGCGGCCGTACCGGTCCGAGAGAATCTGCCACTCGATCGTCTTCGGCTTCTGAAATGGAATCCTTGCCATACCGTCCCTTCTTTCGCGCGCGGTCCGCTCTACTTCGAGAACAGCTCGACGATCATCTGCTCCTGCACCGGGATCTGGATGTCCTCCCGGATGGGCAGGCCGCGCACGGTGCCTTTCTTCTCGTTGACGTCCACTTCGAGCCAGGCGGGAATCTGCCCGCGGCCCGCGCCCAGGTTGTCGGCGACCCGCTCCTGCATCTTGGACGTGGAGCGGAGCTGTACCACCTCGCCCACCTTCACGATGTACGAGGGGATGGAGACCTTCCGGTTGTTGACCTGGATGTGGCCGTGGCCGACCATCTGGCGGGCCTCGCGGCGCGAGGCGGCCATGCCCAGGCGGAACACGACATTGTCGAGCCGGCGCTCGAGCAGCTTGAGCAGGTTCTCGCCCGTGCCCCGCGCTCGCGCTCGGCCATGGCGAAGTAGCGCCGGAACTGGCTCTCCAGCACGCCGTAGATGCGCTTGGCCTTCTGCTTCTCGCGCAGCTGGATGCCGTAGTTGGTGAGCTTGGTCCGGGACAACCCATGCTGGCCCGGGGGATAGTTCCTCCGCTCGATGGCGCACTTGTCGCCGAAGCACCGCGAGCCCTTGAGGAACAGCTTGATGCCTTCACGCCGGCATTGCCGGCAGGCTGCCGCACGATATCGCGCCAACGCTCTCTCCTCCCTACACCCGACGCCGCTTGGGCGGACGGCACCCATTGTGCGGAATCGGCGTCACGTCACGAATGGCGGAGATCTCGAGGCCCACCGCCTGGAGCGACCGGATGGCCGCCTCGCGGCCCGCCCCGGCCCCCGCACGAACACCTCCACCTGCTTGAGCCCCAGGTCCATGGCCTTGCGCGCGGCATTCTCGGCCGCGGTCTGGGCGGCGAAGGGCGTGCTCTTGCGCGAGCCCTTGAAGCCCACGCTGCCCGCGCTCGCCCACGAGACCACGTTGCCCATCTTGTCCGTGAGGGTGACGATCGTATTGTTGAACGTCGCCTGGACGTGGGCGATCCCCACGCGCACTTCCTTGCGCTCGCGCTTGCGCCCGCCCTTCTGGGCGCGGCGGGAGCCTCGGATTCTTCCTTCTCTGCCGCTTCGTCAGCCATGCGTGGGGCTCCTTACTTCTTGGTGGGCGCGGCGGCCGCGGGGTGAGGCGGCCACCGGCTTCTTCTTGACCATGACGCCCTTGCTCTTGCCCTTGCGGGTGCGGGCGTTCGTATGCGTGCGCTGCCCGCGCACGGGCAGGCCCTTGCGATGGCGGATGCCGCGGTAGCTGCCGATGTCCATGAGACGCTTGACGCTCATGGACACCTCACGCCGCAGGTCGCCCTCGACCTTGTATTCGCGCTCGATGATGTCGCGAACCCGGGCCGTCTCCTCGTCGCTCCACGCCTTGACCCGCTTCCCGGGGTCGACGCGCGCGTCGGCGAAGATCTTCTTGGACGAGGGGATGCCGATCCCGTAGATGTACTGGATGGCGACTTCACCGCGCTTGTCCCGCGGCAGGTCCACTCCGGCGATACGTGCCATAGTTGGCTCTCCTGTCCTCTACCCTTGGCGCTGCTTGTGACGCGGGTTCTTGCAGATGATGCGCACGCGACCCGCGCGGCGCACGACCTTGCAATGCTCGCACCGAACCTTGACGGATGGTCTGACTTTCATCTCATATCCTTTCGAGCCATCTCACCGCTCGTCTCGGGGCCGCCCGGGTGCCTTCGGCAGCATCTCACGCACTGCTACTTAAATCGGTACGTGATCCGGCCGCGGGTCAAGTCGTAGGGGAGAGCTCCACCTTGACCTTGTCCCCGGGCAGGATACGGATGAAATTCATGCGCATCTTGCCGGACACGTGCGCGAGTACCTTGTGTCCGTTCTCGAGCTCCACCCGGAACATGGCGTTCGGGAGCGGCTCGACCACGGTGCCTTCAACCTCAATGGCGTCTTCCTTCGGCATCGCCTAGGCCGCCCGCGTGAGCACTTCCGGCCCGTTTTCCGTGATGGCGATGGTGTCCTCGAAGTGGGCGGCCATGCTCCCGTCCGTGGTCACCGCCGTCCAGCCGTCCTCGAGCACCTGCACTTCGTACGAGCCCATGGTCACCATGGGCTCGATGGCGAGCACCATGCCCGCCTTGAGGGCAGGCCCCGCCCCGCGTCGCCGAAGTTCGGCACCTGCGGCTCCTCGTGGAGCGCCCGCCCGATCCCGTGGCCCACGAAGGACCGCACCACCCCGAAGCCGTGGCTCTCGCAGTGCATCTGCACGGTGTGGGAGATATCGCCGATGCGATTGCCCGCGCGGCACTGCACGATGGCTTTGTCGAGGCTCTCGCGTGTTACGTCGATCAGCTCCTGCACCCGCGACGGCACCGCGCCCACGGGAAGGGTGATCGCGCAGTCACCGTAGTAGCCTTCCACGATACACCCGAGGTCGAGCCCGATGATGTCGCCTTCCTTGAGCTTCCGCTTGGGCGACGGGATACCGTGGACGACTTCCTCGTTGATCGACGCGCATACCGTAGCCGGGTACCCGCGATAGCCCTTGAAGGCCGGCGTGGCGCCCCTGGCTGAGGATGAGGGCCTCGACCTCGGCGTCGATCTCCTTGGTGGAGACGCCCGGCCCTACCAACCTCTGGAGGAGGGCCTTGACGTCGGCGAGGATTCGACCCGCCGCGCGCATGTGCTCGAGCTCGCGGGGCGACTTGAGCAGGATCACCGCGTCACCGCCTGACCCGTCGCCTTGCGAATCGCTTCTGCGACCCCGGCCACCGGGCCCTCGCCCGCCACCTCGGCGAGGAGGTTGCGCCCGCGGTAGTACTCGAGGAGCGGCGACGTCTGCTTCTGGTAGACGTCGAGCCGGGTGGCCACGGTAGCCTCGCTGTCGTCCACGCGCTGGTAGAGCTCACCGCCGCACGCGTCGCACTTGTCCGCGACCTCGGGAGGCGCCGACACGAGATGGTAGGTACGCCCGCAGGCCCGGCACACCCGCCGACCGGTGAGCCGGCGGAGCAGCTCAGCGCGCGAGACGTTGAAGTAGACCACGCGATCGAGGGAGAGTCCCTTGCGCGCGAACAGGGCATCGAGGGCCTCGGCCTGGGCCACCGTGCGCGGGAAACCGTCGAGCACCACCCCGGCCTTGGCGTCGGGCTGGGCGAGGCGCTCGCCCACGAGGCCGATCACCACCTCGTCGGGCACCAGGCCACCCGAGTCCATGTGACGCTTGGCTTCGAGCCCGAGGGGCGTCTTGGCTGCCACCGCTTCGCGGAGCATGTCGCCGGTGGCCACGTGAGGCACGCCCCACTCGCTCGCGAGAGCCTGCGCCTGGGTGCCCTTGCCCGCACCCGGAGGGCCGAGAAAGATGACGCGGAGGCTCACGCCTGCGCCCGCGCCTTCTTGCGGAGGAAGCCTTCGTAGTTCCGCATCAAGAGGTGCGACTCCATCTGGCGAACGGTATCGAGGGCCACGCCGACCACGATGAGGAGGCTGGTACCCCCGAAGTAGAAGGGCACATTGAACCACCGGATGAGGAAGTCCGGGAGCACCGAGATCAGGGCGAGGAAGATGGCCCCGGGCAGGGTGATGCGCGTGAGCACGCGATCGATATACTCCGCCGTCTTCTTGCCCGGGCGCACGCCCGGGATGAAGCCGCCGTACTTCTTCATGTTGTCGGCAAGGTCGATGGGATTGAAGACGATCGCCGTGTAGAAGTAGGTGAAGAATATGATGAGCGCGCAGTAGAGCGCGGTGTAGGTCACGTGGCCGGGGAGAGCGCCTCGGAGATGGCCTGCATCCACGGGTGCTGGATGAAGCGGGTCAGGGTAGCCGGGAACAGGATGAGCGACGACGCGAAGATCACGGGGATGACGCCGGCCGTGTTGATACGGAGGGGGATGTGGGTGGTCTGACCCATGGCCATGCGCCGCCCCACCATCCGCTTGGCGTATTGCACGGGGATCTTTCGCTGCCCCTCCTGCATCAGGATGACCGCGGCGGTGACGAGCACCATCATGACCACCAGGCCCAGGAAGACGAAGAGCTTGAGCTCGCCGGTGGCGATCAGCGTGGTACGAACTCACCACCGCTGACGGCAGCCGCACCACGATGCCCGCGAAGATGATGAGCGAGATGCCGTTGCCGATGCCCCGTCTCGGAGATCTGCTCGCCCAGCCACATGATCAGGGCGGTGCCCGGTGGTGAGGGTGAGCATGGTCATGAGGCGGAAGCCCCAGCCCGGCACGGGAACGAGCGAAAGGCCGCCCTGGGGCTGCATGCTCTCGAGGCCCACCGCGATGCCGAAGGACTGGATCAGCGACAGCACGATGGTGCCGTAGCGCGTGTACTGCGTGATCTTCTTCTTCCCCGCCTCGCCTTCCTTGGCCAGCCGCTCGAGGGCCGGAATGACCACGGTGAGGAGCTGGAGGATGATCGAGGCGGAGATGTACGGCATGATGCCGAGGGCGAACACGGTCAGCCGGCGCAGGTTGCCGCCGGAGAAGAGGTCGACCATGCCGAGGAGGCCGCTCTGCATCTGGTTGAAGAGGGCGGCGAGCGCGGCGGCGTCGATGCCGGGCGTGGGCACGTGGGCGCCCAGCCGGTAGGCGGCCAGGAGCCCCAGCGTCATCAGGACCCGGCGCTTGAGCTCCGGAATCTTGAAGACGTTCTGGAAGCTCTGGAGACCTTCCATCATTTCGCGGGTCCTCCCGACTTGGTCTTGGGTCCTTCGCCCTTGGCGACGATCACCTCGACCCGGCCGCCGGCTGCCTCGAGCTTCTGCTTGGCGGACTCGCTGACCCGGTGCGCCTTGACGGTGAGGGCATGCGCCACCGCGCCGTCGCCCAACACTTTGACGTTGTGGCGACCGCGACCGCTTGATGAGGCCGGCGTTGACGAGTCCGTCCGGATCCACCACGCTGCCCGCGGCGAAGCGGGCGGAGAGGTCCTTGACGTTGACGACCGCGAACTCCGTCTTGCCGCCGTAGGGAAGGAAGCCGCGCTTGGGCAGGCGTCGGTAGAGCGGCATCTGGCCGCCCTCGAAGCCGGGACGCGCGCCGCCCCCGGAGCGGGCCTTGAGCCCCTTGTGGCCTCGGCTGGACGTCTTGCCCGTGCCGGACGACCGACCGCGGCCCACGCGCTTGCGCTTCTTCGTCGAGCCCTTCGCCGGCCGCAGATCTTCGAGTCTCATGTGGTCTCGACCTCGAGGCAGAACGGCACCGCATTGATCATGCCGCGGATGGTGGGCGTGTCGTCGTGCTCCACCGTCTGACGGATGTGTCGCAGCCCCAGCGCGATCACCGTCGCCTCCTGCGTCGGAGAGAGCCCGATCAGGCTCTTGACCAGGGTCACCTTAAGCTTCTTTGCCACCGCTCGCCTCCTGGGCGTCGCCGTCCACCGAACGCCGGCGTGCGTTGTGCGTATCCAGCAGCCGCTTGAGACGGCGGAACGCGTCGATGGTCGCCTTGAGCACGTTGTGCGGATTGTTGGTGCCCAGCGTCTTGGTCAGGATGTCCTGCACACCCGCCGCCTCCAGCACCGGCCGCACCGCGCCGCCCGCGATGACCCCGTGCCCTGGGAGGCCGGGCGCAGGAACACGCGGGCCGCTCCGAAGTGGCCGGTGATCTGGAACGGTATGGTGGTGTCCTTGAGGGGCACGAGGATGAGATCCTTCTTCGCGTGCTCGACCGACTTCCGGATCGCCTCGGGCACTTCGCGGGCCTTGCCCAGCCCCACCCCGACATGCCCGCGCCCATCGCCCACCACGACCAGGGCCGTGAAGGAGAACCGCCGGCCACCCTTGACGACCTTGGCCACGCGGTTGATGGCGACCACCCGATCCGTCAGGTCCAGCAAGCTTGCGTCGATCTTCGCCTCGGCCACTCAGTATCTCCCGTTGTCCCTGTCGTGTCTTTCTTGACAGTCTGATCTCATTAGAATGCGAGGCCGGCGGCGCGGGCCGCCTCGGCCAGGGCCTTGACCCGCCCGTGGTACTGATAACCGCCGCGGTCGAAAACAACCTGGCCGATCCCGCTCGCCTTGGCCTTCTGCGCCACGAGCTCGCCCACGATCTTCGCCGCCGCCACGTTGCCGCCCGACTTGGCCTTGCCCCGGAAATCGGCGGAGCGGCTGTCCACCGCCACCAGCGTGCGTCCCGTCGCGTCGTCCACCACCTGCGCGTAGATGTGGTTGAGGCTGCGGAAGACGGCGAGGCGTGGCCGCTCCGCCGTGCCCTGCACCTTCGTGCGCACCCGCAGATGCCGGATATTGCGCCCTGCGACCTTGAGGGAGGTGGTCCCCATTACTTGGCTCCCGCCTTCTTGCCGACCTTGCGGCGAATGTGCTCGTCGGCGTACTTGATGCCCTTGCCCTTGTACGGATCGGGCTTGCGCAGGGCCCGGATCTTCGCCGCCGTCTGTCCCACCAGCGCCTTGTCCGAGCCCTTGAGGGTGATCGAGACCTGCCGGTCGACTTCGGCCTGCACGCCGTCCGGAAGGGGAAAGATCACCGGATGCGAGTAGCCGAGCGCGAACTGCAGGTTCTTCCCCTGCACCTGCGCGCGATAGCCGATGCCCACGATCTCGAGCTTGCGCTCGAAGCCTTCCTTGACCCCGTGGACCATGTTGGCGATGAGCGACCGCATGAGGCCGTGGAGCGCCCGCACCGTGCGGTGGTCCGAGCTGCGGCTCACCGTCAGCACGTTCTCCGCCATCGTGACGGCCAGGCTGTCGGGCACGGTCTGGCTGAGCTTGCCCTTGGGCCCTTCCGCCCGGACGGTCTGGCCCTCGATGGCCACCTTGACCCCCTGGGGAAGCGGGATGGGTTTCTTACCGATTCGTGACATGGCATGCGCTCCTGTCGCTACCACACATACGCGAGGACTTCGCCGCCCAGCTGCTGCTTCCGCACGGCGCGGTCCGTCATGACGCCATGGGAGGTGGACAGGATGGCCACCCCATGCCGCCCGAGAATGCTCGGAATCTTGTCCTTGGCCACGTAGACGCGCCGGCCGGGCTTGGACACGCGGACGAGGCCGGAGATGATCCGCTCGTTGCCCGGCCCGTACTTGAGATAGACACGCAGCGTGCCCTGCTTCTTGTCCTCGATGAGGCGGAAGTTCTTGATGAAGCCCTCTTCCTTGAGAATCTCGGTGATCCGCACCTTGAGCTTGGAGGACGGGATGTCCACCTTCTCGTGCTCGGCACGGCTCGCGTTGCGAATGCGCGTCAGCAGATCGGCGATAGGGTCGCTCATCGACATGGTCCGGCTCTCCTTACCAGCTCGCCTTGATCACGCCCGGCACCTCGCCCTTGAGGGCGAGCTCCCGGAAGCAGAGCCGGCAGAGCTGGAACTTCCTGAGGAAGCCGCGCGGTCGTCCGCACAGCTTGCAGCGGCTGTGCACGCGCGACTTGAACTTGGACGCCTTCTGCAGGCGCTCCGTCTTGATGATGAGCGAGGTCTTCGCCATACCTTAGGACTCCCTGAAGGGGACGCCGAGGTGCCCGAGCAGCGCCTTGGCTTCCTCGTCGGTCCGGGCCGAGGTGACAATGATCACGTCCATACCGCGCACCTTGTCCACCTTGTCGTACACGATCTCGGGGAAGATCACCTGCTCCTTGAGGCCCAGGGCGTAGTTGCCGCGCCCGTCGAAGGCCTTGGGCGGTACGCCCTTGAAATCCCGCACCCGGGGCAGGGCCACGTTGACGAGCCGGTCGAGGAACTCGTACATGCGCGCCCCGCGCAGGGTGACCTTGCAGCCGATGGGCGAGTTCTCGCGGAGCTTGAAGTTGGCGATGGACTTCTTGGCGCGCGTCACCACCGGCTTCTGGCCGGTGATGGTCGAGGAGGTCGGCCACCGCGAAGTCGAGCACCTTCGGGTTCTCCTTGCCCTCGCCCACCCCCATGTTGAGGACGATCTTCTCGAGGCGCGGCACCTGGAACGGATTGGTGTAGCCTCGCTCCTTCATCAGTGCTGGGGATCACCGCCGTCCGGAACCGGTCGCGGAGGCGCGGGAGGAACGTCGCCGGTGACCCGCGCACGCGTCGCCGGCGTGGCCGGTGCGGGCGCGGCCGCCGCGCCGCCCTTGGCCGGTCGGGGTTGCTTGCCGCCCGCGGGGGCCTTGCCGCCCTGGGGCGCTTTGCCCTGCGGAGCCTTCGGCTTTGCTTTCTCGTCGGCGTCTGCCATGGCCTCTATGCCTTGTCGATGAATTCGCCCGACCGGCGGGCGACCCGGGCTTTCTTGCCATCGGCGAGCGACCGCACGCCGACCCGGGTGGGCTTGTCCGTATGCGGATCCACCACCATCACGTTGGAGAGGTGGATCGGCCCTTCGCGCTCGATGATGCCGCCCTGCCGGAGCTTCTGGGTCGGGCGCTGGTGCTTCTTGATCATGTTGAGGTGCTCGACGAGCACACGCCCCTTGTCCTGGAGCACGCGGAGCACCTTGCCGCGCTTGCCCCGCTCCTTGCCCGCCACCACCATCACCGTGTCACCCTTCCGCACGTGCGCGTGCGCCATGACGCGTCCTCAGATGACCTCGGGAGCGAGAGAGATGATCTTGGTGAACTGCGCGATCCCGCAGCTCGCGCGCCACCGGGCCGAAGATGCGGGTGCCCACCGGGTTGTCGTCCGTCTTGACGCAGAACCACCGCGTTGCGGTCGAAGCGGATGTAGGAGCCGTCCTTCCGCCCGACCTCTTTGACCGTGCGCACCACGACAGCGCGCGCCACCTCACCCTTCTTCACCGTCCCGTCCGGCACCGCCTCCTTGACCGCGACGATCACGATATCGCCGAGGGAGGCATAGCGCTTGTTGGAGCCGCCCAGCACGCCGGATGCACTGGGCCTTCTTGGCCCCCGAGTTGTCGGCGACATCGAGCATGGTGCGTGGCTGAATCATGGCCGGTCCCGCCTCACCCGTTCACGCGGGCGATGACCTGCCGGATGCGCCAGCGCTTGTCCTTGGACAGCGGCCGCGTCTCTTCGATGAGCACCCGGTCGCCCACCTTGCTCGCGTTGGTCTCGTCGTGCGCCTTGAGCCGCTTCGACCGCGTGATCACCCGCTCGTAGCGGGGATGGCGGTAGACGCGCTCGATGGCCACCACGCGGGTCTTGGTCATCTTGTCGCTTACCACCACGCCTTCCTTCGTCTTGGTCTCGCTCACGTCGGTCGTCTCCCCTTAGCTCGCGCTCTTCAACGCGCGCTCGCGCAGGATAGTCTTGGCCCGCGCGAGGTCCCGCCTGGCCTGCTGTACCCGCGAAGGATTCTTGGCCACGCCCATCGAGAGCTGGAACCGGAGGTTGAACAGCTCTTCCGTCAGCTCCTTGACCTTCTGCTCCAGCTCTTCGCCGTTCATCTCCCGCCAGCTCTCCGCTTTCATGATGGGTAGCCTTTACAGTGTCCGGACACGGGTCACGAACTTGGTCTTGATGCCGATCTTCTGCGCGGCGAGCCGGAAGCCCTCGCGCGCCGTCGGCTCGTCCACGCCTTCCATCTCGTACATGATGCGTCCGGGCTTGACCACGGCCACCCAGAACTCCGGGTTGCCCTTGCCCTTGCCCATCCGCGTCTCTGCCGGCTTCTTCGTCACCGGCTTGTCCGGGAAGATGCGGATGAAGATCTTGCCTCCGCGCTTCACGCTGCGGGCGAGGGAGACGCGGGCCGCCTCGATCTGGCGATTGGTGACCCATCCCGGCTCGAGAGCCTTGAGGCCGAAGTCCCCGAAGGCGAGGGTGGATCCGCGCTGGGCCTTGCCCTTCATGCGGCCGCGCTGGGCCTTGCGATACTTGACGCGCTTGGGCATCAGCATGACGTCTTAGGCCTCCGCGGCCGCGCGCTGGGCGGGAAGCACCTCACCCTTGAAGATCCACACCTTGACCCCGATGGCGCCATAGGTCGTGTGGGCCTCGGCCAGCCCGTAGTCGATGTCGGCGCGGATGGTGTGAAGCGGCACCCGGCCGTCGCGGTACCACTCCCGGCGCGCGATCTCCGCCCCGCCCAGACGGCCGGAGCAGGCGATCCGGATGCCGTCGGCGCCCAGGCGGAGGGCCGAGGTGACCGCCTTCTTCATGGCCCGGCGGAAGGCCACGCGCTTCTGCAGCTGCAGGGCCACGTTCTCCGCCACCAGCTGCGCGTCGAGCTCCGGATGGATCACCTCTTCGATATTGAGGTAGACCTCCTTCGCCGTGCGCATCTGGATCTCGTTCTTGAGCTTCTCCACCTCGGCGCCCTTGCGCCCGATGATGATGCCCGGCCGCGCGGTGAAGATGGAGATGCGGGCCCGGTTGGCCGAGCGCTCGATGTCGATGCGCGAGATCCCCGCGTGGTAGAGCGAGGACTTGATGAACCGGCGGATCTTGACGTCCTCGTGGAGGAGGCCCGCGTAGCCCTTGGTGGCGAACCACCGCGAGCTCCACGTGCGCGTGGAGCCCAGCCGGAACCCGATCGGATGTGTCTTCTGCCCCATGGCTACCTCTGGGCGGCCCGCGAGGGGCGCGCCGTCTCGTCGGAGAGCTCGATCGTGAGATGGCTGGTGCGGTGCTTGATGAAGAAGGCCCGGCCCATCGCTCGCGGCGAGACGCGCTTCATCGAGGGACCGCCGTCGGCAGTGGCCTTGACAACCCGCAGGTCGTCGAGATCCCTCACCTGGTGGTTGTGCTCCGCGTTGGCGATG
>ERZ1370068.6336-contig-5324_pt1 | contig 78945 bp, 83 predicted proteins | sample MGYA00561227_ERZ1370068 | MGnify/ENA primary metagenome ERZ1370068 (study PRJEB38410, sample SAMEA6850437) | metagenome | study: Metagenomic assessment of the ecological functions of the soil: analysis of the soil microbiota associated with the... | reverse complement strand
AGCGCTCGCCTTGGACGAGCGGCCGGACGATCTCGCGGCGCTCGTCATCGGCGAGGCGGAGTCGCGCGGGCGGAGGGTTCCGGCCGGCGAGATCGGGGACGTCTGCTTCGGCGCGGCCAACCAGGCCGGCGAAGGAACCAATCCACGGCCGTTGCCCGGATGAGCGGCGCTGCTCGCGGGCTGCCGAGTCCGTGGCGGGAGTGACGGTGAACCGGCTCTGCGCAGTCGGGACTCTCAGCGATGCGTCGGCCGCGTGCCATGCGGTCGCCGCGGGCGACGGCGACCTCTTCGTGGCCGGCGGGGTCGAGTCGATGTCGCGCGCGCCGCTCGTCATGGCGAAGTCGAGACGCCGTTCGGGCGCGGAGATCCGGACACCTCTGGGACACGACGCTCGGCTGGCGCTTCGAACCCGCGGTGGAGGCGTGTTCCCGCTCGAGTCCATGGGCGAGACCGGGGAGAATCGCCGAGCGCTACGGCGTCGCGCGGAGGAGCAGGATGCGTTCGCGTTGCGATTCGCAGCAGCGCTGGGCCGAAGCCGACGCGGACGCAAGCGCTTCGCGGACGAGCTGCGTCGCCGTCGGCGACGTCACGCGCGACGAGCACCGAGGCCGGACACGAGCGAGGAGAAGCTCGCCGCGCTCAGGCCCGCGTTTCCAGAGGGCGGGACTGTCACAGCGGGAACTCCACGGCGGGATCGGACTGGGCGGCCGCGCTCGTGATCGCCGAGCGAGACAGGCGCGCGCTCGGCGTTCGAGCCGCTGGGGTGCGCTCGTCTCGGCGGTGCCGGGGTCGATCCCGCGGGTGATGGGCATCGGGCCGGTGCCCGCCGTTCAGAAGCTGCTCGACGCAGCGGCGTCGCGGTCGGGAGATCGACCTGGTCGAGCTGAACGAGGCCTTTGTCCGCGGCAGACCTCGTCGTCATCGAGCCCGGGTCTCGATCCGGAGAAGGTGAACGTCAACGGCGGCGCGATCGCGATCGGCCATCCGCTTGGGATGAGTGGGGCGCGGTTGGTCGTGACGCTCCTCCGCACGAGCTCCAGCGCCGCGGTGGTCGCTACGACTCGCCACGCTGTGCGTCGGCGTGGGCCAGGGACAAGCAGCGCTATTCGAGACGCTGAGCCCAGCCAGAGCGCTACGTCAGCTCGGCCTGCGGCTCGGGGAGCACGACGACGACCTCGTCGACTCCTACTACGGCCCCGACGAGCGGGCGCGGCGCGTCGGCGCAGAAGAGCCGCCACGACCCGCTGAGGAGCCTCGCGGAGGCGCAGCTGCACGGCTGCTCGCGGAGCTGGGGAGGACGACCCGTGGCTCGCGGCGCGAGGTCCAGGCGCTGTGGACGAACGCGCGCAAGCTCTCGGGCGAGCGGTTCGAATATGCCGAAAGAGGGCGAGCTCGTCTACGGGATCGAGCCACGCTGGCACGACCGGAGCCGTTTCGCCGCGCTGCGGCGTGCTCCAGGAGGCGCTTCCCGGCTCAGGCGATCTCGGGGCCGCGTCTCGCAGTGGCTCGACCGGGTCGCCGTCCCCTCGGACGCATCCTCGAGGCAAGCGTTCCTGGGCGTCGGCGGCCGAGCTGCGTCGGCTGCAAGCGAGACCATCGGGCTGCCCGAGGGCGAGGACTTCGAGCTCGAGCTCGTGACGGACAAGCGCTGGCTGGGCTACGCGGAGTACCTCGGCGGCCTGCGGACGCGCATCTCGGTGAGCATCGACCTCCGTTCCTCGCGGCCGGACCTCGTCAACCTGACCGCGCACGAGATCTACGGCGGGCACCACGCAGCACGTCTGGCAGGAGGTCGAGCTCGTCCGCGGCCGGAATCAGGTGAGGTGGACGCTCACTCCGCTCTGGGCGCCTTCGGCCGTGATCGCGGAGGGCATCGCGACCACGGGCCCGCATCGTTACCGGCGAGGGCAGGAGCTGGCGGCGGCAGTTCTCGGGAGGCTCGGCTTCGAGTACGACGCGGAGACGGGCGCGCGCATCACGGAGGCGCGGCATCTGCTGTGGCCGGTCACGGCGAACGTGGCGATGCTGCTCTACCACCGCGGGGCTTCTGTCGAGGAAGCGCGCGAGTACGCGAGCACGTGGTCGCTGGAGCCCGACGCTCGGCTGGACGAAACTGGTCGCCTCGCAGGTCGCAGCCCGTCGCCAGTGTACCAGCACCTGTACTGGCAGGGCGCGAGCTGGTGGAGGCGCACGTCCGCGGCGGCGCCGGCGCTTCAGGCAGCTCCTAACCGCGGGTGCTGCCGAGCTCGCTCGACGGTTAGGTCGCGACTCGCGAGGGTACGCTTTCTCATGGCCGGGCGAACGCTGATTCAGCGCGTCCACAATCCGCGGAACCGCGTCTGCATGCGCCCCCGGCTGCTGGTGCAAGCGCACGGCGATCGGACCGGGCGGTGCGGTGGTGGTTCCCCGGCCGGTACTTCGGGCTAGCACCACAAGTCGGTGCCGCCCGAGTGGAAGCGGGCGCAGGCCTCAACTCTGAGCCGACCTCAGGCGGCAAGAACGACATCGTCAACAGGCACGAAGTGTCCTGGGCCAGCGAGTTCGAGCACGACCGGCTCGAATCGTAAGTGGGCGTGTGCGCCGCTTTCCTGGGAGGCAGCGGCTGCTGGGCCACGGCGTCCCGGAACCTCCCTGAGCTCGATGCGCATCACGACGCGGCCTGGGCGCTCGGCTGACTGACCTCCCGCGAAGCCGGCGGTGGCAAACATGCCGCGGGCGCCAGAGCATGCAGCCTCCCAACAACGCGTTCTTCGTAATCATCCTGGTTCGCCGGGACGATCTTCAGCGCGGTCGTCGTATCAGCCACACGGACAGGGTAGTCCTCGACTTCGCGCCAGCCGAGCCGGCGGGCGGATGTAGATCACGTGCCCTCGTGCTGATGGGCACGAACGGGCGCCGATGCTCATGATCACGTGCTCGGCGTGGGCGACATCTCGTCCGCGACCTCTTCCTCGTCGCCCTCGACTCGTACCTCGATCCCGACCTCGCCCTCCGGGGTGAGCGTCGAGGCTGCTGGCGCGCAGACTCCTCCAGGAGCCGGTCGCGGTCCGGTATCCGTGCCGCCTCGACCTGAACGGCGTCGCTCATCGGCCGGATTATCCCTGCTCACGGCCGCGGCGAAACTCCCCGGACAGCCGGTATCGTCCGCACGATGGCGGTTGCGACCACCGAATATGGCTTGTTCATCGGCGGTGAGAGTGTCGAGCCAGCCTCCGGCGACTTCCGCGACCTGACCGAGCCGGCCACCGGCGAGCCGCTCGCGCGGGCCGCGCATGGCGAGCGAGGCGGACGTCGATCGCGCCGTCGAGGCCGCACGCGGCGCGCTCGACGGGGACTGGGGCAAGACGCCGCCGACCGAGCGCTCGCGGCTGCTGCACGCGCTGGCCGACGCGCTCGTCGCGAACCGGAAGCGAGCTCGCCGAGCTCGAGGTCGCGCAACGTCGGCAAGGCGATCTCAGCTCCGTCAAGGCCGAGCTCAACCAGGCGGTCGAGAACTTCCGCTTCTACGCGCTCGGCGATCGCCTCGATCGGCGGCCGCTCGAACCCGATCGGCGGCTCGCTCCTCTTCTACTCGCTGAAGGAGCCGGTCGGCGTCGCGGGCCAGATCGTGCCGTGGAACTACCCGCTGATGATGACGACGTGGAAGCTCGCGCCGGCGCTCGCGGCCGGCTGCACCGTCGTCCTCAAGCCGGACTCGCAGACGCCGCTCGACCGCGCTCCGGATGGCCGAGCTCGCGACCGAGGTCGGCTTCCCGCCCGGCGCGATCAACGTCGTCCCGGCGCCGGGCCCGATCGATCGGCGCGCACCTCGTCAGCACCCGGGCGTCGACAAGATCGCGTTCACCGGCTCGACCGCGACCGGCGCGCGAGATCATGCGGATGGCCGCCGACGGCGATCAAGCGCCTGATCGCTCGAGCTCGGCGGCAAGAGCCCGAACCTCGTCTTCGCCGACGCCGAGCCTCGACGACGCCGATCCCGAGCTCGGTCTGGTCGATCTACTACTCCGCCGGCCAGAGCTGCGAGGCGCGTCGCGGTGCTCGTCGAGCAGCCGCTCTACGACGACTTCGTCGGCGAAGTTCGCCGAGGCTCGCGGCAGGCTCAAGGTCGGCGACCCGCTCGAGCCGGAGACGCAGGTCGGCTCGCTGATCTCGACCGAGCACCGCGACCGCGTGCACGGCTACGTCGAGACGGGCCAGCGAGGAGGGCGCCGAGGTCGTGACCGGCGGCGAGTCGGCCCGACGGCGACGGCGCGTTCTACCCGCCGACGGTGCTCGCGAAGGTCGACAACGCGATGCGCGTCGCGCAGGAAGAGATCTTCGGGCCGGTCGTCACCGTGATTCCCGTTCGAGGACGAGAAGGACGCGGTGCGGATCGCGAACGACGTCCGCTACGGGCTGATGGCGACGGTCTGGACCGGCCGACCCGGCGCGCGGGCCACCGGCTCGCGCGGCGGATCAAGGCCGGCACGGTCGGGATCAACATGCCGTACACGGCGTTCCCGGGCATCCCGTTCGGCGGCTACAAGCAGTCCGGCTTCGGCCGCGAGCTCGGGCTCGAGACGCTCGAGGCGCTACCTCGAGACGAAGAGCGTCATCACCTCGACGAGCCCGAAGCCGTTCAACCCGTTCGGGCTCTAGGGGCTTTGACGGAACCTCGCTCGTCGCTGGGGTGCGATGGCCCGTTCCGAGGCAGAAGGACGCAGGGAGGCCCAATAGTGGGTAGCTATTGGGCCGACTGAGGACGCCGCCTCGGGGCGGGCAGCGCGGCCCGACGCTCAGACTAGATCCGTCAAAGCCCCCGGCCGCACCGGTGGCTCGGTACTGGCCGCCGGGACCGCGGCGCAGACGTCGTTCTCCGCGGTGATCATCGGGCTGCCGGTGCTCGCCCCGGCGCTGGCGTGACGCACTCGCTCTCGCTCGTCCAGGTGGGTGTCCTCCTCGACAGCCTGTGGATCGGGACGCTGCTACGCTGCTGCCGTGGGGCGCTCGCCGACCGGGTCGGCGAGCGGCTCGTGCTCGCGGCGGCCTGACGGCTGCGGTGCCGCTTCGTCGCCGCCGGCTACGCCGGCAGCTTCGGCTCGCTGATCCTGCTGATCGGGCTGGCGGGCGCGGCCGGCGCGAGCTGCAACGCGGCGAGCGGCCGCGCCGTGATGCAGTGGTTCCCGCACGCGGAACGCGGGTTCGCGCTTGGGGTGCGCCAGACGGCGATCCCGCTCGGCGGGTTGATCTCGGCGCTCGTTCTCCCGACGCTCTCCGGTGCGCTCGTCCTTCGTGTTTCTCGCCGGCCTGTGCGTTGTGGGGGCGCTCTTCGGGGCCGCGGCGATTCGGGAGGCGGCAGGCTTCGCCGAGGACGACGTGCTCGAGCCGCGAGGTCTCGCGCGCACGCTTCGTGACCACCGGCTGTGGCTCCTGTGCGCGGGCAGCAGCTCTCTACCTCGTTGCTGCAGCTCGCGATCACCGGCTTTCTCGTGCTCTTTCTCCACGACGAGCGAGGGCTCTCCGACGCAGAGGCCGCAGGCGTGCTCGCCGGTGTGCAGGTCGTCGCGGTCGGCGTTGCGCATCGGCGGCGGGCGCTGGTCGGACCGGATCGGGTCGCGCGCGCTGCGGCCGCTTAGGCTCGTCGGGCTTGCCAGCGGCCGTGACCCTGGCGGTTGCGACGGCGCTGCTCTCGGCGCCGCTTGTTGGTGCTCATCGCCGGCCTTCGTACTGGCGGGCGGCTGGTCGATGGCCTGGAACAGGCTGTCGTTCACCGCCGCGGCGGAGATCGCAGGCCGCAGCCGCAGCGGGGCGGCGCTCGGGATGCAGCAGAGCGCCCTGGCGGCTGCGGGCGCGATCGTGCCACCCGCGTTCGCGGCGCGTCGTTGCTGCGAGCTCGTGGCGGTTCGGGTTCGCCGTCGCAGCGCTGTTTCCGCTGGCGGGGTTCAACTCCTGAGGCGCTCTCCGGGCGTGAGCGTCTTCGGCCGACTCGCTGAGCTCTACGCGATCAGTGGCGGGCTCGCAGCGCGAACCGCCAGGCTACTCGGCGGCCGAGGACGAGGCGCATCGACTCGCGGCGGAGTGGATGCGCTCGGCCGGGCTCGAGCCGGAGGTCGATGGAGCCCGGAACCTGATCGGGCGGCGCGGTGAGGCCGCGTGTGGACGCGGATCGCACCTCGACTCGGTGCCGAACGGGGGCAAGTTCGACGGGGCGCTCGGGGTCGTGGCGGCGAATCGAGGCGGCGGCGCGGATTGCCGGATGCGCCGCTCGGTGTCGTGGCGTTTCGAGCCGAGGAGACCGGGCCGATGGGGAGCAAGCGGCTCGAGGCAGCTTCCGGACGCGTTCGTCGAGCTGCACATTGAGCAGGGGCCGGTGCTCGAGCGGGCCGGAGAGCCTGGGGGTGGTGACGGCGATCGCCGGGCTGGCGCGCGGCGCGGTCGTCTTCTCAGGGGCGTGCGGATCACGCGGGGACGACGCCGATGTCGGCGCGGTCGGATGCTCTGGTCGAGGCGGCGCGATTCGTCTTGCACGTGCGCGAGTGCGCTCGTGACCGGCGGTCGCGACGGTCGGGGCGATCGAGGTCGAGCCGAACGCGGCGAACGTCGTCCCGGCGCGGGTGACGGTGGCGGTCGACGCGCGTGCGCCCGACGCGGCCGGGCTGGACGAGCTCGTTGCGGCGATCGGGTTCGAGCCGAGCTCGCGGCTCGATCCGGTGGGCGATGGGCGGGCCGCCGTACGAGGTGCTGTGCGACCTGCTGCCGGAGGCGCCGAGGCTTCGTCTCGGGCGCGGGCCACGATGCGATGGTGCTCGCCGGCGCGGGCGTGCCGACCGGGATGCTGCGTTCGTGCGGAGCCTGAGACCGGTGGGGTGAGCCACTGTCGGAGGAGCTTTCCTCGGGAGGAGGACATCGAGTTGGCAGTCGACGTGCTGACGAGCGCGCTGGCCCGGCTCACCGCTGTGGACTGATCGGCGCAGGTCCGGACATCGGTCCGGGCACAGACACGTGCGCGTTTCGGCGGTACGCTCGCAGCCGGGCGGCGGTGGAACCTTCATCCCCACCCAGGGTGGGGAGGGACTGGGTTTAGGGCTCCTCGAAGCGGATTTCGTGCGCGCCTTCCCAGAGGTCGCTTCCGGGAGCTCTGGGAGCTGCTCGACCCCCTCAGTGATCGTCGCGAAGCGGTTCCCCGCCAGCGGCCCCGCCTTGCTCGCGAACGACGGTCGAGCCGTACGGGAACAGGATCTCCGTCTCGCTCACGCCGCCGGAAAGAACAGCAGCTGCCGGGCGCCGGGGTAGCGTCGTCGCGCTTCTCGGGCCGACAGCCGACATCGAGCTCGCCGAACGGGATCCAGCAGGCCTCCCCGTCCACCGCGCGTGGATGATCCGGCTCTCCAGGGCAGCAGCCGCCGGAACGCGGCCACCGTCGTCGGCGCGGCCTCCTCCAACCGAGCCGTGAACCGGAACTCCCCGCGACGATCTCGAGCACTAAGGCGCTCGCCTGCGACGCCGACCAAAAGACGTCGCCGACTCTGCTGGCGCGGCACGTCTTGCGCACCGTCTGGGTTGCAGCACGATCCTCCCCTCGTACCGAGATCGTCTCGAGGGAACCTACTTGATCTTCGCGCCCTGACGGATCCACGCGCCGAGCACGTCCCCGCTCCGCCTGGGTCATCCCGGTTGCGTTGCCGATCGGCATGACCTTCGTCGTGACCGCGACCTGCTCGATGAGCGAGGCCTGCGCGGAGATCTGGAGACGGCGTGCCGAACACCACGCCCTTGGGAGCGACCGACACGCGGGTCGGATGCGCCGAGTGGCACGGCACGCAGCGCTGCTGCACGATCGACTGCACGCGCGTGAACGACACCGCACCTACGCCGACCGACCTGCCCCCGGCTCCGCCCGGGCGGGATCGCAACCTGCGACCCCGGCAATCGCCAACGCCGCGGTCACCGGGATCGCCCAGACCGTCCGCCCCTGGTGCCGCAGGTTGAAGAAGAGCCGGATCCAGGCGCCGATCAGCATCATCGCCATCAGCACCAGCCACGAGTAGCTGCTGCCCGTACGAGCTCGGGAAGTGGCTGCTCAGCATCGCGAAGAGCACCGGCAGCGTCAGGTAGTTGTTGTGCACCGACCGCTGCTTGGCGCGCAACCCCGGCGCAGGTCCGGCTCGCGGCCCGCCTCCTTCGCCCGCACCAGCTCCCAGTGCGCGGGGATGATCACGAAGAAGACGTTCGCGGCCATGATCGTCCCGAGCATCGCGCCGACCTGGATGTACGCCGCGCGCCGCGCTGAACAGGTGGCTGCAGCCCCACGCCGCGGCAGACGTCGTGAGCCGACGATCAGCGCCGCCAGCACCAGCTCGTTCCGCGAGCCACGCGGCAGAGCACGTCGTAGACGACCCATGCGACGACGAGCAGGCCGATGCTGATCGCGATCGCCTCCCAGGGCGAGAGGTCGGCGACGCTCGGGTCGATCAGGTACGTCCGCGCGTTCACGTAGTAGAGGACGACGAAGAGCGCGAAGCCGGACAGCCACGTCGTGTACGCCTCCCACTTGAACCAGTAGCAGCGGCTCCGGGAGCTGCGGCGGCGCGACGCGTGAACTTCTGCGACGCGGTAGAAGCCGCCGCCGTGGATCTCCCACGACCTCGCCGCCGACGCCTCCTCCGGCGTCCGCGCGCCGGCTGCTCGAGCTGGCTGTCGAGCGCGATGAAGTAGAACGAGGTGCCGATCCAGACGATCGCGGCGATGACGTGCAGCCACCGCGCGAGGAAATCGAGCCACTCGTTCGCGTGCAGGTCCACTCAGCGGCGCTGCGTCAGCGGTCGCGGCGATCGCGACGAGCTCCTGCGAGGCCGGTCTCCAGTTCCTCCTCCCGCGTCCGCTCGAGCCGTTCCCGAAGCACGTCCAGGACTCCGCCTTCGGCCGGCCCGTCGACGAAGACCACGAAGCGGAAGCCGAACTTCTCCTCGTAGACCTGGTTCAGGTACGCAAGCTCCGTCATGACGACGGGATCGGCCTCGCCGCCCTGCTCTGCAGCAGATCGTTCCGAGAGATGCGTCGCGCCGATCGCCGGATGTGCGCTCAGGGCCTCGATCTTCTCCGGCTCCCGTCGAGCTCCGCGATCGCGTCCTCGGCCGCCCCGAGCGGTTCTTCGCGCTGAGCCAGGAGCTCGACGAGGCGCGTCCTGCCCCTCGAAGAGCTCAGCCAGCTCTTCGACGCTCAGCTGCCGCGGTAGCTCGCGCACGCGTAGGGGGAGACGAGCAGCGGGACGTGGTGGTGGCCGTCGGCCAGCTCGACCTCGAGCTCCACGCGCCGGAAGTACGGCGAGGGCGGATGGAACACGAGCCGGTAGCGGCCGGGCTCGAGCGCGTCGGCGAGACCCTGGATCCGCCCGTCCCCGTCGGTGCTGCCCCTCGGCCACGAGCTCGTGACCCGCGGAAAAGCTCGACCTGCACGCCGCGTGCGGGCTGTCCCCTGGCCGGTGTCGAGGACGTGCGTCGAGACGAGGCGGCCACGCGGGGACTCTACGACTCGAGTCGGCGGCGCAGCCAGGCGAGCGACTCGGCGCCCTGAGCCCGCTGGAACTCGCGGAGGGTCGGCAGCCCAGGCGGTGGCGGCAGCGTCGAGCGGTGGACGAAGAAGCCGGCCAGGGCGGCGAGCACCGCGTTGACGCGGTCCGGATCGGCGTCGCGCCCGACGGGGTGGTCGTCGAAGAGCTCCCACGGCTTCGGCCCAGCCTGCATCGCGACGCTCGGGAGGAACGCGAGCAGGTCGACCGGCAGGCTGCGCCGAGGCAGACGTGAGGCCAGCTCGACGAAGACGACGCGGTCCTCGGTGAGGCAGCACGTTGTCGGCGCGGATGTCCGCGTGCAGCAGGGTCTTCCCGGCCGCGGCCTTGTCCCAGACCGGACTCGAGCTCGGCGAGGGTGGCGAGCCGGTCGGCCGTCCAGGAGTCGAGGCCCTCAGGTTCTTCCTCGACGATCGTTCGCCAGCCGCGAAAGAGCTCGCCGTAGCGCTCCGTGAGCGGCGGCGCTTCGATCGGCGCGGGCGTGGTGCGGCCGCGAGGGTCGGTCAGCGCGCCGAGCTGCGCGCTCCAGCTCGTTTCCGCGCCACGGCAGCTCGGGCTCCCGGCCGTCCATCATCCTCGAACGACGAGCGCCACCCAGTCCCCGTCGTCGTGGGAGAAGAGGAACTTCGGGGCGGGAGTCTCGGGCGGCAGCGCTGCCGCGACGTGCGCCTCGATGCGATGGAAGCCGGGCGAGTCAGCGTTCGGCTCGGAGCCCACCGCCTTCACGAAGGCGCCGCGGCCGTCGTCCAGTCGCAGGCGCGCGGCGCAGCCCGGAGAGAAGCCGCCGGGCTGCGTGACCGCCTCCTCGACGCGGGCGCCGAGCTCCGGCTTCGACCGCCTCGCGCACACTCTCCGGCACACGCCTCCCACGGGATCCGCGCTCCCGTGCGGGCGGGAAGGCCATCAGCTTACGAAGCGGACGGCGGCCTTGCGGTGCTCACGCACGATCTCTTCCTCGACGACATTCTCGAGGACGCTCGCCGTGCGACGACGAGGCCGCTCGCCGTACGGGGCCTCCGAAGACGAGCGCGGCGACCGGGTCCTCGGCGCCGGAGAAGATCCAGTCGTCGTCCCAGATCGCGAAGTCGGCGCTCTTGCCGGGCTCCAGCGAGCCGATGTCGTCCCGCGCTTCAGCACCTCCGCGCTGCCGCGCGTGCCGAGCCGCAGGGCCTCGCGCGCGGTCAGCGCCGCCGGGCCGCCGCGAGCCGCGCGCGACGAGCAGCGCCTGCTTGACCTCGAGGAACAGGTCGCCGCGCTCGTTCGAGGCCGAGCCGTCGACGCCGAGCCCAACCCGCACGCTCGCGTCGAGCAGCGCCCGCACGCGGCGCGACGCCCGCCCCGAGCCGCAGGTTGGACGAGGGCAGTGCGCGACCGCCGTGCCCGCCTCGCGGCGAAGGCGTGCGATGTCCGGCGTCGGAGAGATGGACGCAGTGCGCGCACCAGACGTCGCCGTCGAGCCAGCCGAGCTCGCTCGAGGTACTCGACCGGCCGGCAGCCGTAGAGCTCCTGGCAGTACGCCTCCTCCTCGACCGTCTCGGCGAGGTGCGTGTGCAGCGTCAGCCCGAGCTGCCGCGCGCAGCTCGGCCGACTGCCGCATCAGGCCGCCGGTGACCGAGAACGGCGAGCACGGCGCGACCACTGAGCTCCGAGGTAGCTGCGCGGCCAGGCGCTCGGTCTCCGCCAGGATCTCGTCGGCATCCTCGACGAGCGAGTCCGGCGGCAGCCCGCCGTCAGACTCGCCGAGGTCCATCGAGCCGCGCGACGGGCACGAGCCGCACGCCCAGCTCCCGCGCCGCCGTGCATCTCGCGCCTCGATCAGGTCGTCGACTCCGCGCGGGAAGACGTAGTGGTGGTCGAAGACCGTCGTGCAGCCCGACGAGCGCGAGCTCAGCCAGGCCCGTGCGTCGCGGCGGCGTGCTCGGCTCTCCTCGTCGAGCCGCGGCCCAGACCGGGTAGAGCGTCTTGCAGCCACGTGAAGAGGTCGGCCTCCTGCGCCCGCGCGCGGGTGAGCGTCTGGTAGAGGTGGTGGTGCGTGTTGACGAGGCCGGGCGTGACGACGGCGCCGGCGAGATCGACCCGCTCGTCGGCTTCGGGCTCCGAGCCGCCGCCCGTGGCCGCGACGATCCCGTCCTCGACCAGCACCCAGCCGTCCTCGTGCTCGTGCCCGCGTCGTCCATCATCGACGACGTAGCCGCGGTGGAACAGGCGTCTTCACGCGCTGCAGCGGCACCAGCTCGAAGCGGTCGACGTCCACGAGCCCACGGTCGGTGATCTTCAGCGACTGGGATCACGGAGAGCGCGAGGAAGGACAACGTCTGGAACGGCGACGGCAGCGTGCAGCCGAGCTTCGCCGCCGCCTCGATGCAGCCACGGCTCGCGGTGACCACCTCGTCGAGCGGCGCCTCCGAGATCAGGCCCGCGACCGGCAGCGCCAGCTCGGCGCGCGACGCCGCGGTCCTCGACGACGACCACGCCGCCGCCGATCTCGGTCAGGCGTCCGATCGCGCGGGCCATGTCGTGGTCGTCCATCCCGACCACGACGATGTTGTGCGCGTCGTGGGCGAAGGTCGAGGCGAGCGCGCCCGAGCTGGAGGTCGAACCCGCGCACGAGACCGACCGCCATGCCGGCCCGTGCCGAGGTGGCGCTCGACGACCGGCGATCTTCGCGAGGTCGCGTCGGGTCCGCGACCGCGTGTCCGTCCTCGACGAGCGGCTCCTCGACGAGCGCCTCGGTCACGATCTGGTCGGGATCGACGCCGATCACGCGCGCCCGGCCCGCCGTCCCAGGGGATCGTGAAGTCGCGCGCGGCGACGTGGCGGACGCGGACGGTGTGCTTGACCCACTCGGGCACCTCCGGCCGCTGCGATCTCGCCGACCGGCCGGCCGCGCTTGAGCACCGTCTCGGGCACGAACGACTCGAGGTCGGGGAGCAGCGAGCAGGTCGGCCTGGTAGCCGGGCGCGACCGCGCCGAGGTGGTCGCAGGCCGTGCCAGGTCGCCGGGTTCGAGCGTCGCCATCACGAGCGCGTCCTCCGGCGCGATCCCGGCCGCGACCGCGTCGCGCACCATCGAGTTGATGTGCCCGTCCTCGGCGATGTGCTCGGGCTCGCGGTCGTCGGTGCAGAACGCGATCCGCTCGGTGCCGAACTCCTGCACGAGCGGCAGCAGCGCCTGCAGGTTCCGCGCCGCCGAGGCCTCGCGGATCAGCAGCCACATCCCGGCGCGCAGCCGCTCGCGCCCCTCCTCGAGCGTCGGAGGCCTCGTGGTCGGAGCAGATCCCGGCCGCGGCGTAGGCGTTCAGCGTGCTTGCCGAGCACGCCGGGCGCGTGGCCGTCGACGTGCTCGGCGCCCGGCAGCCGCAGCTTCGCGAGCTCGCGCGCTCGTCGCCGGAGACGACGCCGGGAAGTTCATCATCTCGGCGAGCCCGATCACGCCGCCGCCGGCGGAGCAGGCCCTCGAGGTCGCCGGGCGAGAGCGGCCGCCGCGGCGACTCGAACGCCGAGGCCGGCACGCACGACGACGCCATGAAGAAGACGTCCAGCGGCAGGTCGCCGCAGACGTCGAGCAGCCAGTGCACGCCGTCGGTGCCGAGCACGTTCGCGATCTCGTGCGGGTCGGCGACGACGGTGGTCGTGCCGAGCGGCAGCACGAGCCTGCGCGAACTCGTCGACGCAGCAGCTTCGACGACTCGAGGTGCATGTGCGCGTCGACGAAGCCCGGCACGACGTAGCGGCCCGCCGCGTCGAGCACCTCGTCGCCGTCATAGTCGCCGAGGCCGGCGACGTAGCCGTCGACGACCGCCACGTCCGTCTCGAGCCACTCGCGCGTGAAGACCGAGAACACGCGCCCGCCGCGAACGACGAGCTCGGCGGGCTCGTCGCCGCGGGCCACGGCGAGCCGTCGTGCGAGGTCGGGCATGTGACCGACCTTACGGCGTCGAAGTAGATTTGCCGACGTGGAAGTCCTGACTCCCCGCTGCGCTCGACGAGGCGCTGGCGCTGAAGGCCGAAGCGGCCCGACGCCGTGCCGATCCAGGGCGGCACCGACGTGATGGTCGAGCTCAACTTCGACCGCGCGCGCGCCGCGGCGCTGCTGAACCTGAACGAGGTGCCGGAGCTGCGCGGCCATGTCGCGCGAGAACGGGACGCTGCGGCTCGGCTCGCGGGCTGACCTACACCGAGGCGATGGCGCCTCGCCGAGCCGCTGCTCGCGCTGGCGGAGGCCTCGCGCACCGTCGGCGGGCCGCAGATCCGCAACCGCGGCACGATCGGCGGCAACCTCGGCACGGCCTCGCCCGCCGGGGACGCGCTGCCGCCGCTGCTCGTCTACGGCGCGGAGGTCGAGCTCGCTCGACGCGCGGCTCGCGCATCGTGCCGCTGCGCGAGTTCCTCGTCGGGCCTGAAGCGGAACGCGCTCGAGCCGGACGAGCTGATCGTCGCCGTGCCGTGTTCCCGTGCCCGGCCCGAGGCAGACGTTCATGAAGGTCGGGCCGCGCAACGCGATGGTGATCGCGGTCGTCTCGCTCGCCGCTCGTCGAGTGGAGCGGCGACGAGCTGCGCGCCTCCGTACGGCTCGGCCGGGCCGGTGCCGGGCCTCGTCACGGCCCGCGGTCGAGGCGCGACACCTTCCCGGAGCAGGTGGCCGAGGCGGCGAGCCCGATCGACGACGTGCGCGGCACCGCGCGCTACCGCCGGCACGCGCTGCGCGTCCTCACCGAGCGCGCGCTCGAGACGGAGCCTGGCGTGAGGATCGCGCTCGACGTCAACGGCGAGCGAGCAGGAGACCGAGATCTGGGAGGGCGAGAGCCTGCTCTTCGCCCTGCGCGAGCGGCTCGGCCTGCCCGGCTCGAAGAACGCCTGCGAGCAGGGCGAGTGCGGCTCGTGCTCGGTGCTGCTCGACGGGACGCTCGTCTGCGCGTGCCTGGTGCTCGCCGCGCAGGCCGACGGCCACGAGGTCGTCACCGGTCGAGGGCCTCGCGCACGACGGCGAGCTGCATCCGGTCGCAGCAGGCGTTCAGCGAGACCGGCGCGGTGCAGTGCGGCTTCTGCACGCCGGGCCTGATCGTCGCCACGGCCGACCTGCTCGCGCGCAACCCGGCCCCGAGCGACGACGAGATCCGCGAGGCGCTCTCGGGCAACCTCTGCCGCTGCACCGGCTACGCGAAGATCTTCGACGCCGTGCGGCTGGCGGCCGAGCGATGAGCACGACGGCCCGCAAGCTCGAGCTCGGCCGCGTCGGCGAGGTCGTCAAGCGCGTCGACGCGATTCCGAAGGTGACCGGGCGAGTTCGCCTACGCGAGCGACCTCTTCGCCGCCGGGATGCTCTGGGGCCACACCGTCCGCAGCCCGCACGCGCACGCGCGAATCGTCGAGATCGACATCTCCGAGGCGCTGGCGATGGCCGGCGTCCACGCGGTGCTCACGCACGCCGACGTGCCGGGCGCGAAGACCTACGGGCTCGAGTTCCCGACCAGCCGGTGCTCGCGATCGACAAGCGTGCGCTACTTCGGCGAGCCGGTCGCGCTGGTCGCGGCCGAGCACCCCGGAGCAGGCGCGGCGGGCGGCCGAGAAGGTGCGCGTCGAGTACGAGCCGCTCGAGCCGGTGGCCGACATGGAGCGGGCGACCGAGCAGCCGCCGATCCACGACGAGAACCCGACCGCCGGCCACGGCTTCCGCGACGACCCGCGGCCGAACGTCGCTCCGCTCGATCGTGATCCGCCACGGCGACCCGGAGGCCGCCGGCGAGGTCAGCGTCGAGGGCGTCTACGAGCTCGGGATCCGGGACCAGGCCTTCCTCGGGCCCGAGTCGGGCCTCGCCGTCCCGGACGGCGAGGGCGGCGTCGACGTCTACGTGGCGACGCAGTGGCTGCACGTCGACCGCGACCAGGTCGCGCCTTGCCTCGGCCTCGAGCCCGAGCAGGTGCGGATCCACCTGGCCGGGGTCGGCGGCGCGTTCGGCGGGCGCGAGGACCTCTCGATGCAGGTCCACGGCGCGATGCTCGCGCTGCACACCGAGCGGCCGGTGAAGATCGTCTACTCGCGCGAGGAGTCGTTCGTCGGCCACGTCCACCGGCACCCGGCCAAGATCTGGATGGAGCACCGCGCGACCCGCGACGGCAAGCTCGTCAACGTCCGCGCGCGGATCCTGCTCGACGGCGGGGCGTACGCCTCGTCGAGCGCGCGGCGGTCTGCTCGAACGCGGCTGCGTTCGCGGTCGGCCCGTACAAGGTCGAGAACGCGCTGATCGAGTCGACCTGCGTCTACTCGAACAACCCGCCCTGCGGGGCGATGCGCGGCTTCGGCGCCGTCCAGGGCTGCTTCGCGCACGAGGCGCAGATGGACAAGCTCGCGGCCGCGCTCGAGGATCGATCCGGTCGAGCTGCGGCTGCTGAACGCGCTCGGGCCGGGCGACACGCTGCCGACCGGCCAGCAGGTGACCGGCTCGCTGCCGGTCGCCGAGGTGATCAGGCGCGCCGCTGCGCTGCCGGTGCCCGAGGCCGAGGAGCTGCCGCGCGACCCGATCCGCCTTCCGGGCGGCGCCGGCAACACGACCCACGGCCAGGGCGTCCAGCGCGGCGTCGGCTTCGCGGTCGGCTTCAAGAACGTCTGCTACTCGGAGGGCTTCGACGACACGTGCTCGGCGCGCGTGCGGCTCTGGGTCGGCGCGGACGAGCAGCTCGCCGCCGAGGTGCACTGCGCCGCGGCCGAGGTCGGCCAGGGCGTGACGAACGTGATCCTGCAGGTCGCGCGCACCGAGCTCGGCACGGACGCCGTCGTGCTCGCGCCCGGCTCGACCGACGGCGTCGGCTCGGCCGGCTCGGCGTCGGCATCGCGGCTGACCTGGATGACCGCGGGCGCGGTGCGGCTCGCCTGCCAGGACGCGCTCGAGGAGTTCCGCGCGACCGGCAAGGAGGTCGACCTCGAGCGCACGTACCACCACACGCGCACCTTCCCGCTCGATCCCGAGACCGGCCAGGTGAAGGGCGACCGCGTGCACGTGGCGTACATCTGCGCTGCGATGCGCGTGGTCGCAGAGGTGGACGTCGAGCTCGGCCTCTCGCGCGTGGTCTGGATCGGCGCCGCCCAGGACGTCGGCAAGGCGATCAACCCGCAGGCCGTCCACGGCCAGATCGAGGGCGGCACCGCGCAGGGCCTCGGGCTCGCGCTGATGGAGGAGATTCAGACGCGCGACGGCCTGATCACCAACGCGAGCTTCACCGACTACCTGATCCCGACGACGCTCGACATGCCGGTGATCGACGCCGAGCTGGTCGAGGATCCGGAGCCGGACGCGCCCTACGGGCGCGAAGGGCGTCGGCGAGCCGCCGACGGTCGTCTCGACGGCCGCGGTCGTCTCGGCGCTACGTGCGGCGAGCGGGCGCGAGCTCAGCCGGGTGCCCGTCCGGCCCGACGAGCTCGCCGGACTCTGACTCGCGGCGCACGACGATCGCGACCGCGATCAGGATCAGCACCGCGCCGGCGATGATGCGGGCGGTGATGGTCTCGTCGAGCACGATCACGCCGAGCGCGATCGCGATCACCGGGTTCACGTACGCATAGGTCGAGACCTGCGCGATCGGCGCGTTCGCGAGCAGCCACGCGTAGGCGGTGTAGCCGACGACCGAGCCGACGAGGATCAGGTAGACGAGGCCGAAGACCGAGCGCGTCGACCAGCCGGACGGGTCGAGCTCCGACGCCGACGTCGTCGCGAGGCCGATCACGGTGAGCACGAGCCCGCCGATGAGCGTCTCGTAGCCCGTCGCGACGAGCGCGTCCTTCGGGACCGGGATCCGCGGCGAGAGGAACGAGCCGAACGCCCACGAGATCGCGGCGAGGACCGTCAGCAAGAGGTAGCCGAGCGGCCCCGAGCCGCCGCCGGGGCGCACGAGCAAGACGATGCCGGCGAAGCCCACGAGCAGGCCGAGCGAGGCGATCCGGTCCGGCCGCTCGCCCGCCGCGAGGCGGAACAGCAGCACCCAGAGCGGCACCGACGCGATGATCAGCGAGGTCAGCCCGATCGGCACCTTCTGCTCGGTGATGAAGAGGATCGAGTTCGCGCCGGGCAGCAGCAGGCCGATCAGCGCCGCCGACGCCAGCTCGGCGCGCCGAACCTTGAGGGCAGCGAGGCCGCGCCGCCAGAGCACGAGGCCGAAGACGATCAGCCCGACGAGCGTGAAGCGCACACCGGCGCCGAACACCGCCGGGATCGTCTCGCCGGCGAGCTCGATTCCGAGATAGGTCGAGCCCCAGACGATGTAGACGATCCAGAGGGCGACCCAGACCTGGGCGCGGTGGCTCACGACGGTGTTAACGCGGGACTGCCCGCGGAACGTCCGCCGGAAGCGGTTCAGCGCGCGACGAGCCTCGACAGCTCGTCTGCCGTGTAGGTGGCGGCAAACGGTGAGCCGTCGGGCTCCAGGGCCAGACCGTTTTCCAGCGGGCCGACGTCCACCGGGTCGAACCCGAGCCGGTCGACGAGCCGCATCACCTCGCGGACAGCCAGCCGGTCGTCGCCGGCGGCGCCGACCGCGATGCGGTCGGGTGCTCCGTTCGGGCGGTGGTGCTCGTCGAGCTCGTGGTAGCCGAGCTGGTTGAGGCTCTTGACCACGCGTGCGGATGGGAAGCGCTCCTGCACGACCACGCTGGTGCCGTCGGCTGCGGTCGCGAGCTCCGGATCCTCGCCGTCCACGGGCTCCCAGTAGTTCATCGCGTCGACGAGGATCTTGCCCGGCGAACAGATCGCGTGGGAGCTCGCGGAAGCGATGCGTGGGGACCGCCAGGACGATGATGTCGGCCTGGCCGACGACCTCCTCGGTCGTCGCCGTGCGCGCGCCGGGGGCGAGCACGTCGACGGTCAGCGCGATCGTCGTCGGGCGGCCCTGACGCGGACATCGCGACGTCGTAACCGGCCGCGATGGCGGCGCGTGCGAGCGTCGTGCCGAACTTGCCCGCGCCGACGATGCCGAGGCGCAGATCGTCGGCCTCGACACCCGTTGCCGCGCCGGCGAGCTCGTTCGCTGCGGTGCGCCATCGTCAACCCTCTGCCTGGTGCGGCGACCGGCGTCCGCCTCCGGAGTCGCCGCGAGCAGCTCGCGGACCCGCGGGATCACCTCGCGGCCATAGAGCTCGATCGTGGCCAGCCGCTGCTCGTGCGGGATCCGTCCGACGGCGTAGTGCAGGTCGAAGCGGCTGAGGCTGAGCGTCCGGGCGGCGGCGGCGATCCTGTTGGCGACGGTCTCCGGCGAGCCGACGTACATCGAGCCGTGATCGACCTCGGCCTGGAACTGCTCGTAGGTCGGCGGCCGCCAGCCGCGCTCGCGCGCCGCCCACTCGAACTGCTCCTTGTAGTACGGCCACTGGATCCTCAGCGCGTCCTCGTCCGTGTCGGCGACGAACCCGAGCGAGTGCAGCCCGATCGGGCAACTCCGGCTGGCCGTGCTGCTCGAGCGCCCGCTTGTAGAGCTCGACGTACGGCGCGAACCGCTCGGGCGCTGCCGGCGATGACCGCCAGCATCAGCGGCAGGCCGAAGCGTGCGGCGCGCACGACCGACTGCGGGCTGCCGCCGACGCCGACCCAGGTCGGGATGTGCCCCGTCGGGGATCGGCGGGCTGACGAACTGGTCCGTGAGCGCCGACCGGAAGTTCCCCGACCAGGTCACGGGCTGCTCGCGGAGCAGGCGTACGAGCAGGTCGAGCTTCTCTTCGAACAGCTCCTCGTAGTCGGCGAGGTCGAAGCCGAAGAGCGGGAAGGACTCGGTCAGCGAGCCGCGGCCGACGATCAGCTGCGCCCGGCCGTTCGAGACGGCGTCGAGCGTCGCGAAGTCGGTGTACAGCCGCACCGGATCCTGCGTGCTGAGAACGGTCACGGACGGTGCCGAGCCGGATCCGCTCCGTCCGGCTCGCGATCGCGGCGAGGACGACGTGGCCTGCCGAGTCCATGAACTCGCGTGCGGTAGTGCTCGCCGATGTTGAAGGAGTCGATTCCGACCGCCTCGGCGAGGACGGCCTCCTCGACCGCGTTCGCGGATCACCTGGTCGGCGCCGATCGGCTGCCCGGACTCGTCGACGGTCACGGGCAGGAACGTGTCCAGCCCGAACTCAAAGGTCTCTGTCATTGCAAATCCAGCTCCTCAAGGTCTCGCTTCTTACTTGAGGACTCAAACGTCTCGGTTCATACCGGTATTCCGGCTCAGCGCTTGAGCGTCAGGCCGGCGCCGATCCCGAGCAGCAGGATGCCGACGATCTTCCACCAGCCGACACCTACCCGCTCGGCGCCGAGCAGTCCCCAGCGGTCGATCGCGGCGCCGGCGGCGAACTGGCCTGCGAGCAGCACCGAGACGGTGGCGATCACGCCGATCCGCGAGCCGGCAACGGTGATCGCGAGGACGATGATGACGCTCATCAGCGCGCCGCTCCAGAGCCACACGGGCTGGCGGGCGGCGGCGGCGAACTCGCCGAAGCTCTGCCGCGCGACCAGCATCAGCGCGACCGCGAGCAGCGCCGCCAGCGACGTCGCCCAGGCCAGCGCGCCGAAGACGCCGACGCGGTCGCCGAGCTTAGCCATCACCGCGACCTGCACCGAGCCTGCGACCCCGGCGAGCACGGCGAAGGCGACGACGAGGACGTTCACGGCGGCGCAGCATATCCTCCGGACGCAGAGAGGGCCGGCGCGGGGCCGGCCCTCTTCGTCGCTGTGGCTGCTACTCCCTTGCTACCCGGTCGTGACCTTGGTGCCGTCGACGGTCGGGTTCTGCCCGAACGACCTGAACCTCGGTGACGTGCACCTCGGTGTTCCGCGGCGGGAAGCCGACCGCCGTCGGGCCCTGGGTGGCACGACAGTCGGAGTTGATGTTGGGGTCGTTGTCCTGGTCGCCCTGGTACGACGGCCTGTCCCGTGCACTGGTTGTTCGTGACGACGAACTTGACGTGCGTGGCGACCTCGCTGCTCGAGACGTCGAAGTAGCGCAGCGTCATGTCCGGCGTGACGGGCCGCGGGTTGACCGACGGGAACGCATCCGCCGGGGACGTGACGATCTTCGTCCAGCCCGCGTCGATCGACCCGTCGCAGGTCGGGTTGCCCTTGTTCTTCCCGGCACGTGCACGGCGTACGCGTCGAACGAGCGCAGCGCCGTGAACCGGTTGTTGCCTGGCACGCAGCAGCGCCGAGACGCCGAGCCGCTTCGATCACGCTGCCGGCTTCGGGCTGACGTCGCCGAGCGCGATCACGAACCAGCGGCCGCTGCGGCCGCTCGCGCCGGTCTGGCCGTCGTTCGTCGCCTCGTTGTCGTCGATCACGTTGCGCGAGGTTCGTGTTCGTCCCGAGCGCGTCACCGGTGACCGTCGCGGCCTGCGACGACGACGCGAAGTTCGGGGCGAAGTGGATCAGTGATGTTCCGGGTCTCGCCCGGCTGCAGGTCCTGCACGTTGAACCGCACCATGCCCGAAGCCGGGCGCGACGGCCGATGAAGTTGTACGACGCTCCACGCCCGCGGGTCGGCCAGTGTTCGGCACGAACTGCGCCGTGTTGTCGAGGTTGCCCGTCGCGTGCGTGCCGTCGGCGTTCGGTGCTCGGGTCGGTGTCCGCGATCTGCGTCGACGCGGGCCTGGTAGTCGCCGACGTAGATCTTCGCGTTGACCGGGACGAGCGTGTTCCCTTCGTTGTCGGCGAAGAAGTTCAACGTCGCGTTGTTCGCCAGCGGCGACGAGAAGTCCGGCGTCGGATCGGTGTCGGCGTTCCGCGTTGCCCCCGTCGACGTCGTGTCGTCTGGTAACTGGCCGAAGCCGCGCAGTGCGAAGCCCTGCCAGAGCAGGTCCTGGTTGCGCGCCGCCGAAGCGGGCCAGGTCGGCGCGCGAGCATCGCGTCGCGCGCCTGGACATCGTCGGGTTCCGCGGCATGATCACCATCGCGTCGTAGTAGTCCTGGATCCAGCGCCGGTCGCCCGGGCAGCGTGCTCGGGACGATCTGGCCGCGGACGCAGGCGATGTCCGCTGGCTGTCCCGCTGCGACGGGTAGCGCGTGAGGAACAGGTCGCGGAGGTCGATCTGGACCGCGATCCAGATCTCGCCGTCGGCGTGCACCTCCGGGCCGACGTTGTCGAAGCCGAAGTCGCCGTAGTTCAGCGGATCGGTGTCGGGGTTCTGGCCCGGCGCCGGGAACTCGCCGCCCATCGGCCGGCCCGCCAGGAAGTCGCGGATGCCGTTGTAGCCGTTGCCGGTGGCGTACGCGCCCTCGGTGTAGCGGTCTGAGCCCGCCGGGACCGGCGAGGTGGCATCTCGTTCACGACCTCGAGCGCGTCGAAGTCGCCGAACGCCTCGCCCATCGCGCCGGCGGCGTTGCCCTGCCGGGCGCCGACGCCCTTGCCGATCATGCGGTTCTCGATCACGTGGCCGAACTCGTGGCCGAAGACGGTGACGTCGTAGTCGCCGTCGACGCACGGCGCGTAGAACGCGCCCGGCGAGCGGCTGCCAGAGGAACATGTTCGTCGACGGGTGCTGCCCGTCGGCGCCGGTGCCCATGTTCGCGTTGTCGCGGCTGCCGGTCGCGGCGCCCGACTGGGCGTTGTCCTGATCAGGCCCGTCGTTGGCGAGCGGCTGCGACGTACCGGGCCGCCCGGCGGCGGCGACGGGTCGACCGTCGTGACGCCGTTGTTGTACTGCTGCGCGTTCCAGTGGCCCTCGTCCCAGCCGAGGTAGTACGCGTAGTCGTGCAGCCGGTTGTGGCCGTTGAAGAGGTTGATCGTGGCAGCCGACCAGTCCTCGACGTTCGGGTTCGCCGAGCTCCGGCCTGTCCCGTCGCGATCAGCGGCGCCGGGTTACACGCGGTGTTGAACCATTGCGTTGGTGAAGGGAAGTTCGCCGCGGTGTAGTCGCGCGCGGCGCTGATGGGCTTCGGGTTGGCCGGGTTGTCGTAACGACCGGCCGCCGCCGCTCCACAGAAGCGCCTCGTCGACGTTGTTGCCGACCGTGCGTCTGCGGCGTGCCCTGGATGCCCGCGACGTCCAGCGGCGATATCCCACTGGAACTTCGAGGCCACGCCCAGCGGGTAGACCGTCGTCGCCGGGTCGTCGGATACGACGTTGGTGCAGCCGGCCGTCGCGGTCCAGCAGTAGAGTCTGCCGCGATGTCCGTGCTCGGGTAGTTCCACGGGAACGCGTTCAACGGGTCGAATGGCGGCGCGATTCGTGGAAGGCCGACCACGTCGGGTCGTCGGCGAGGTTGTCGACCAGGTTCTGCCGGTAGAGCAGCTTGCCGGTCGCCGCGTCGACGATCACCGCGGTACGAATCCTGCGCGCCGTGGATCGACCTCGTCACGGTCGTGTCGTAGGCGCGGATCGCGCCCCTGCTTGGCCGTACCGAACACCGTCGGTCGTCACCGTCTGCGGAACCGCTGCAGTCCGCTCGCCGACAGTGCCGATCGCACCGTTCGGCGGTCTTGCCGAGGTGCCACCAACGTCCAGACGTGGATGCCGGCGGCGTTGGCCGCCTTGACTCCACGCGTGTAGGCCGGACGACAGCGAGGCGCCTGCCCACGACCGCCTGGTCACGGGCGAGGCTCGACGAGTGCGTAGACGATCTTCCAGCTGAGCTTCGCCGGGACGACGGTGACGGTCGCCACGCCGTCGGCCGAGAGCACACCGCCGAAGGTCTGCGCGGAAAGACGACGGCGTGGGCACTTGCTTCCTGCGAAGCCGGCGCGGCGGTCGCACCCTCGGAGGTGCTCGACCGAGTCCGCAGCCGGAAGAGCCGCCTTGTGCGCGGCGAGCCAGCTGAGCGCGGCCGACTGCGGCAGACGGTGCCTTGATCCCGGCCGCGAGGTAGCCGCCGTAGCGGAATGACCGACGCCGGCGTTCCAAGCACGCCCCACCGGACGCATGGCCGTGGATCGACCGCGCCGCCCGGAGCTGGGTCTTGGTCGGCGCGACCTTGCGCGCGCGCGTCGAAGTCGCGCAGGCCGGTCGACTGGCGCTCGATGTGAACCACCGCGAGGCCGCTCGACGCGAGCGTCAACGCGACGACTGACAGCCCGGCGAGGACCGGCAGCCGGCACGGCTCCCGTTCGCCGAGGCCGGACGCTGAAGCGTCTCAATGCGCTTCCCCTTGCGGTTGCTTGCCTGGGTCCGCAGCCACGGGGCCGCCGCAGTGGGTCGAGCGGCTGCGGCGTCGCGTTCTATACCAAACAGGCTCGCGCGCTCGGCGCGGCCATGGGAGCTAGGCTCCGCTCCGTTCCGACGAAAGGGAGTGCTGCATTGGTCAGGGCCTTCGTGCTCTACGAGAGCGAGCCGGATCGCGGAGCGGTACGAGCGCCACGCCGAGCTGTGCCGCAAGGTGCCCGGCGCGCACGTTCCGGCACGGCAAGGTCTTCGGCGCGCCGATGGGCGAGCCGGCGTACGCGCTACTACGCCGAGTGGGAGTTCCCCGACCGCGACGGCGTTCAAGGAGGCCGCGCGCAGCGAGGAGTTCATGGCGACCGGCAAGGACGCGATGGAGATGGGCGGCCGCTTCCACGTGCTCTTCGCGGATCGTCTCGTGAGCGAGCGCCAGCCGGATGCTCCGCGGCCGCTCGCCGCCTGACGAGCTCGGCTTCGAGCGGATCGTCTACGAGAAGGCGCCGCCGCGGGCGACGATCACGCTCAACCGCCCGGACGATCCTGAACGCGTTCGACTTCCAGATGCTGCGCGAGATCGCCCGCGCCTGCGAGGACGCGTCGTGGGACGACGCGATCCGCGTCGTCGTGCGTCACCGGCGCGGGCCGCGCCGTTCTGCGTCGGCGCGAACCTGCAGCGAGTGGGCCGAGCACTACCTCGGCAAGCCGACCGAGTACTGGAAGTGGTTCGGCGCCTTCAAGGACATGCACGACCGGCTGCGCGAGATCGGCAAGCCGACGCTCGCGCGGATCAACGGGATCGCGGTCGGCGGCGGCAACGAGCTGCAGATGGCCTGCGACCTCGCGGTGATGGTCGACGACGCGTTCATCCGCCACGTCGGGCTCGAGCACGGCTCGGTGCCGGCGGGCGGCGCGACGCAGTGGCTGACGATCATGGTCGGCGACCGGCGCGCGCGCGAGATCGTGCTGCATGTGCGAGGAGATCCCGGCTGCCAAGGCCGCGGAGTGGGGGCTCGTCAACCGGGCCGTCCCGGCCGCGGAGCTCGACGCGAGGTCGACGCGGTGGTCGAGAACCTCGCGCGCAAGCTGCCGCAGACGACGCGCTACGCGAAGCAGCACCTCAACTTCTGGCGCGACCTCGCCTGGCACGAGACGATCAACCACGCGCGCGACTGGCTCGCGCGTCGATGGCGACCGACGAGCCGAAGGCCGCGATCGAGCGTTCCTGGAGAAGAAGTGACGCCGACCGTGTCAGGGCAGGCACAGGACAGTCCGGGGACAGACACAGTGACAGTCACAGGGACAGACACAGGGACTGTCACTGTCGGCGGAGGGCATGGCTGAGCTGGTTCTCGCCGAGCGCGACGGCGCCGTCGCCGTCGTCCTGCTCAACCGGCCCGAGGCGCTGAACGCGCTCTCCGACGAGCTGATGGACGAGCTCGTCACGAACGCTGCAGGAGCTCGACCGCGACGAGGCGGTTCGCTGCGATCGTGCTCGGCGGCAACGAGCAGGCCTTCGCCGCCGGGCGCGACATCGGCGAGCTGCGCGCAGTCCTCGGCGATCGACCTCTACTACCAGCGCCGCATCGAGCGCTGGGACGCGATCCGCGGCCTCTGGACGCCGCTCGTCGCGGCGGTCTCCGGCTACTGCCTCGGCGGCGGCTGCGAGCTGGCGCTGAGCTGCGACCTGATCGTCGCCTCGGAGACCGCGGAGTTCGGCCAGCCGGAGACCGGCCTCGGGATCATTCCCGGCGCCGGCGGCACGCAGCGGCTGACGCCGGGCCGTCGGGAAGGCGCTGGCGATGGACGTGATCCTCAGCGGCCGCCGGCTCTCGCGCGCGCGAGGCGCTAGCCGGCCGGCCTGCGTCGCGCGCGTCGTGGCCAAGGAGGCCTGGCTCGAGGAGGCGAAGCGCGTCGCCCGCGAGATCGCCGAGCAGGGCCCGGTCGCCACGCGCCTGGCGAAGGAGTCAGTCGACCGCGCCTACGAGACGACCGCTCGAGCGCCGGCCTCGAGGCCGAGCGCCGCGCGCTTCTACCTCGCGTTCGCGAGCGACGACGCGAAGGAGGGCCTGACCGCGTTCACGGAGAAGCGCAAGCCCGAGTTCAAGGGGAGGTAGCGGCCGCTGAGCAGGTTCGACCGCTTCCTCGAGCCGCCGCGGCTGCGCACGCTCGACGACGGCGAGGGAGCGCCGCGCGACCTGGCTCGAGCTGTTCTTCGACCTCGTCTTCGTCGCGGCGATCGCTGAGGTCGCCTCGACGCTCAGCGCCGACCCGACCGCCGTCGGCTTCGGCCGCTACCTCGCCCTCTTCCTGCCCGATCAGCTGGGGCTGGTCCGGCTTCGCGTTCTACGCGACGCGGTTCGACACCGACGACCTGGTCTACCGGCTGCTGACGCTGCTCGCGATGTTCTTTCGTCGCCGCGCTCGCCAGCACCGTGCCGGACGCCCTGCACGGCGGCCAGAACGCCTTCGTCATCGCCTACGTCGCCGTTCGCCTCGGTGCTGCTCGTGCTCTACGCGCGCGTCTACCGCGACCTCGAGGTCGCCCGCCCGGTCGCGCGGCTGGCTGTTACTCGTCTTCAGCGCCGCAGTCGGCGTCTGGCTGATCTCGCTAGCGGTGCCGACGCCGTGGAAGTACGTGCTCTGGGGAGTGGCGCTCTTGCTCGTCAGCACCGGGCCCCGGTCAAGGTGTGGCAGCTGCTGCGTGGGATGCCGGTCCACCCGCGGCATCTGCCGGAGCGGTTCGGGCTGCTCGTCCTGATCGTGCTCGGCGAGCGCGTGATCGGCGTCGTGCTCGGGACCGCGCACGTCAGCTGGACGGTGCTCTCGGAGCCGTCGCGTTCGGCGGCTTCCTCACCGCCGCCGCGATCTGGTGGCTCTACTTCGACTTCCTCGACGCGCCGTCCATCTTCATGCGCAACGTCCGCAGCGGGCTCACGTACGTCTACGCCCACTACTTCGTCACGGCCGGGATCGCCGCGCTCGGCGTCGGCGTGAAGCTGGCGATCTTCTCCGTCGAGCCCGGTCCGCGCTACGACCACATCGGCTGGATCGCGGCGGCGGGTACCGCCTTGTGCATGGCCGGGCTCGCGGCGATCCAGTTCGTCACGCCGCCGGCGCTCTTCGACGCCGACGTCCTGCTGCCTCGCGACCGCGGCGGTGGCCGGCGTGTTGATCGTCCTCTCGAGCTGGCTCTCACCGGTGCTGATCGTGTGGCTGCTCGCCGCGGTGCTCGTCGGGCAGGTGATCGCCGAGCTCGAGGGCCACGAGGGGCACTCGGGCGGCGCGACCGGTCAGATCTAGCCGTCGAGCTCGGCGGGCACGAGCGCGAGCTCGAGCTCCTGGCCGCCGCGCAAGCACGCGGACGGGCACGGGCGCGCCGATCTTCTCGACCACCATCAGGCGCTGGATGTCGCCGACGTCGGCGACGGGCGAGCCGTCGAGCTCGACGACCAGGTCTTCGGGCCGCAGGCCGGCCTCGCGCCGCCGGCGAGCCCTCGACCACCTGCACGACCTCGACGCCGGATCCGCGCCCGAGCCGTCGCGCGAGCCGCGGCGGCAGCGGACGCGAGCCGCCGGCGATTCCGAGGTAGGCGCGCCGGAAGCGGCCCTCGCGTCATCAGCGCGCCGACGATCTGCCGCGGTCGCGTCGTTGATCGGGCACCGCCGAGCCCGAGGCCGACGCCGGCGACCGCGGTGTTGATGCCGACCACGCGGCCGCGCGCCGTCGGCGAGCGCGCCGCCCGAGTTGCCGGGGTTCAGCGCGGCGTCGGTCTGGATCACGTTGTCGACGACGCATCCGCCCGCTCGCGGTCGGCAGCGAGCGGCCGAGCGCCGAGACGACGCCCGCGGTGACCGAGCCCGCCGAAGCCGTTCGGGTTGCCGATCGCGACCACGAGCTGGCCGACGCGCAGTCGCTCCGCGTCGCCGAGCTCGGCGGCGCACGAGGTCGTCCGCGTCGCGCGCGCAGCACGGCGAGATCGGAGAGCGGGTCGGCGCCGACGACGTCGAAGCGCAGCTCGCGGCCGTCCGACGAACGAGGCGCGCCCGGGCCGCGGTCGACCCTGCGACCACGTGCGCCGACGTGAGCAGGAACCCGTCGGGCGTGATCACGCACCGCGCTGCCGCCGCCGGCCCTGCCGCGCCGCGCGTGACGCGCAGGTTCGCCACCGACGGCGCGAGCCGCTCGGCGACCGATGATCACCGCGCTGCGAGTAGGCGTCGAGCGCTTCCTCGTCCGATGAGACGAACGTTGCTTCGGCCACGCGCCGAAGCCAGCAACCGGGTTGTAGGCTGCGGCGGATGGCCGAGGTCGAGACCAGCCGCGACGGCGGCGTCCTGACGATCACGCTCAACCGGCCGGACGTCCTCAACGCCTTCAACGGCGCGCTGCACAAGCAGCTCGGTCGGCGCGTTCAGCGGAGGCGCGGAGCCGCGACGGTGCGCGCGGTCGTCGTCACCGGCGCGGGCCGCGGCTTCTGCGTCGGGCAGGACGCTGACCGAGTTCCGGCGAGGCCGCGAAGCGACATCGCCGAGCGCCTGCGCGGCGAACTACCACCCGACGATCCGCGCGATGCGCGCGCTCGAGAAGCCGGTGCTCGCGGCCGTCAACGGCCCCGCCGCCGGCGCCGGGCTCTCGTTCGCGCTGCGCCTGCGACCTCCGGCTGGCCGCCGACGAGCGCGACCTTCGTCCCGGCCTTCATCAACATCGGCCTCGTGCCGGACATCGGGCGGCACCTGCTTCGTCACCCGAGCTGCTCGGGCCGGCGCGCGCGTTCGAGTGGATGACGCTCGGCCGCCGGCTGAGCGCGGCCGAGGCGCTCGAGTGGGGCCTCGTCTCGGAGGTCGTCCCCGACGACCGCCTGCGCCGAGCGCGCCGCCGAGTGGCGCGGCGGAGCTCGCGGCGATGCCGACGCGCGGGGTCGGGCTGCTCGAAGCGCCTGTTCGACAACGCGCAGCACGCGACGCTCGAGGAACAGCTCGAGCTGGAGGCCGCAGCTGCAGGCGGCCGCGACGCAGACGGAGGACTTCCGCGAAGGAGTCGACGCGTTCCTGCAGAAGCGGGAGCCGCGAATTCAAGGGCCGTTAAGGGGGCACGAGATGGAAGCAGCAGGCACGCACGCAGTCACCAGCACGCACCCGATCCGCCTGGTCGTCAACGACGACCTCGCAGCGGACCCGGTTGACCGTCTTCTTCCGCCTGATCCTCGCCATCCCGCTCCTGCTGTGGGCGGTGCTGTGGGCGGTGTGATCGCCGTGCTCGCCTACATCGTCAACTGGTTCGCGACCCTGTTCATGGGGCAGTCGCCCGACGGTCTGCACAACTTCCTGGCGACGTTCCTGCGCTACACGACGCACGTCCGCGCCCTACCCGCTGCTGGTCGCCGACCCCTATCCGAAGTTCACCGGCACGGAAGGCACGTACCCGGTCGACCTCGAGGATCGACCCGCCGCAGCGGCAGAACCGGTGGACGGTCTTCTTCCGCGGGATCCCCGCGATCCCGGCGCACTGCTGCTCTCGAACATCCTCTCGCAGATCAACCAGCTGCTGGCGATCTTCAGCTGGTTTCATCGCGCTGGCCACCGGCCGCGTGCCCGAGGGCCTGCGGAACTTCGCCGCGCTCGCGATGCGGATCGAGACGCAGACCTACGCGTACGTGCTGCTGCTGCACGAGCCGTTACCCGAGCTTCAACGTCGGCATCGAGAGCCTAAATCGTCTTGAACTGCTCGAACGGCTGCCGGCAGTCGCGGCAGTAGCGCAGCGAGCGGCACGGGGTCGGGCCGAAGATGTTCTCGAGCGCGCGTGTCGCGTCGAGCCGCAGTACGGACAGCGGAAGCCGTTCGACTGCAGCTGCACGAGCGTCGGCGCCGTCGCCTCGCGCGGTGCGGGCGGCGCGAAGCCCGGCCGCGCGCAGCTTCTCGCGGCCCTCGGGCGTGATCCGGTCGGTCGACCACGAGTCGTCGAGCACGACCTCGACCTCGGCTCGGCGCCGAGCTCGCGGATTCGCTGCGGCCATCGCGTCGCGCATCACCTCGAGCGCCGGGCAGCCGAGGAAGCGTCGGCGTGAACTCGACGCGCACGTGCCGTTCGTCGACCCGCACGTCGCGGACGACGCCGAGGTCGACGATCGAGATGACCGGGATCTCCGGATCCGGGATCTCGGCGAGCGCCTCCCAGACCTCGTGCCTCGGTCACCACGTCGTCCCTGCCGGCTGCGAGCGGCCGCACCGATCGTCATCTCCTCCCAGAGCTCGCGCGAGCTCGGGCGAGTGGCTCGTCCGCGCTTGCTCGACCAGCGGCCGCAGCTCCTCGAGCGCCTCGATGTAGCGCGGCTCGTCCTGCAGGCGCGTCGTGCCACATCTCGGCGTGCATGCGGTGGTAGGCCTCCTCGCGGTCGATCTTCGCCGCGAGCCCGGCGACCTCGGGTCGTCCGGACTCTTCAGCTGCTCGAGCCTGCTCGCGTCGGCCTCCTCGTACAGGTAGTGGCGCGCGATCGTCTGCGCCCAGTCCGAGCAGGCGCAGCTCGACGAGCGCGAGCAGCGGTACTCGTCCGGCTGCGCGGTCGAAGGCGAGCTCGTCCGCGGTCGTGCCGCAGCTCGCGCGCGACGAGCTCGTAGAGCGCCCGCGCGTGGCCGACCTCGTTCTGCGCGATCGACGAGAAGGCGACGTCCTCCTCGAGGAACGGCGCGATCCCCGTCCACTCCGAGTCGCGCCAGCCGAGGATCAGCTCGTCGTCAGCGATCTCGCAGCAGCAGCTGCTGCCCGCTCGCTCACGTGCCTCCTTCAGCTTCTCCTTCAGCGGATAGCCGTCCACGCGGTGGTAGTTGCGGTTCAGCTCGTCGACGAACTCGTCGATCTCGCATGCATCGAGTCGCGCGCGACGACCCAGAGCGCGACCGACTCGCCGCGCCGGCCGTACTGCTCGCGCGCGTACGACTCGGCGAAGCGCTCGTCGGCGGCCTCGACCGAGCCGGCGTGCTGGAACGCCTGGCCCTTGCGCTCCTGCCGGAAGACCTCGTAGATCACGCCGCTTCGGCAAGCACGACGCGGCGCACCCACGCCGAGTTCTCGCGCGCCATCGCGCCGCAGGTCGAGCCGTTCCTCGGTCTTCGGCCCGTGCCCGGTGACGACGCTGCATCAGCTCGTCCCAGTCCGGCTCGGTGTACTCCCAGACGCCGTCGTCCGTCCTTGCGCAGCTTCGGGTCGGGCACCGTCAGGCCGAGCTCCCAGATCTGCGGCACGTAGCCGTCGAGGAACTGCTGGCGCGCCTCGCTCGTTGCCCTGGCTCTTGATCCGCCAGATGTACATCGGGTCCTCGTCTGTCGGGATCGGGTTGCCGTGGAACTGCATCAGCGGCCCCCACCAGCGGTTCAGCGCCTCCTGCACGAGCTCGCGCTGCTCGTCGGTGCCGTTCATCAGCGTCAGGATCACGTCGCGGCCGTGGAGGATGTGGAACGACTCCTCCCAGCAGATCTTCTTCATGATCCGCGCGTACGGCGCGTACGAGCACTTGAGCAGCGCCTTCTGCGCTGATGATCGCCGCCGCGTCGACGAGCCAGGCGATCACGCCGACGTCGCCCCAGCGTCTTCGTCGGGTAGTGGAAGACGTTGTGGAACTTCGACTTGCCGGAGATCAGGTCGTCGAGGCACTGCTCGCGCGGCTTGCCGAGGTCCTCGACGACGCGGTAGATCAGCTGCGCGTGGCCGACCTCGTCCTGCACCTTCGCGGTCAGCGCGAGCTTCCGCTGCAGCGTCGGCGCGCGCAGGATCCACTCGCGCTCGGGCAGCACGCCCATCAGCTCCGAGTTGCCGTGCATCTCGATGAACTTGATGCAGCTGCGCCCGGTAGCTCGTCGGGCATCCAGTCGCCGGCCTCGACCTGGCCGCCGGACTGCACGTACTCGAGGAATTCCTGCTTCGGCTCTGGCATACGCGCCCCTTCCCAACCGGAACGATCGTTAGGGCTGGGAAGTGTAGTGGCTGAGCGCACGGTTGGCCTGCTTCATCCCGGCGAGATGGGCGCCGCGGTCGGGCGCCGTCCTGCGCGGGCAGGGCCACCGGGTCGTGTGGGCCTCCGAGGGATCGCAGCGAGGAGACGCGCGCACGCGCCACGGCCGCGGGGCTGGAGGACGTCGGCTCGGTCTCGAATGTCGCCGAGGCGGACGTCGTCTTCTCGATCTGCCCGCCGCATCGCGGCGCTCGACGTCGCCGCGCTGTTCGGCCAGCTTCGGCGGCGTCTACGTGGACGCGAACGCGGTCTCGCCGGCGACCGCTGCGGCAGGTCGCGGACGCGGTCGAGCGAGTTCGTGGACGGCGGCATCGTCGGCTCGCCGCCGCGCGAGCCGGGGACGACGCGTCTCTACCTGTCCGGCGAACGGGCCGACGACGTCGCCGCGCTCTTCACCGGCTCCGTGGTCGACGCGCGCGTGGTCTCCGAACGCGCTCGGCGGTGAAGATGGCCTACGCGGCCTGGACGAAGGGCACGGCGGCGATGCTGCTGGCGATCCGGGAGCTCGCGCGCCGCGAGGGCGTCGAGGAGACGCTGCTCGGCCGAGTGGGACCTCTCCCTGCCCGAGCTGCGCGACCGGTACGACCGCGCGCTGCGCTCGGCCGAGGCGAAGGGCTGGCGCTGGGTCGGCGAGATGGAGGAGATCGCCGCAACGTTCGAGGCGGCCGGGCTCCCGGGCGGCTTCCACCGCGCCGCGGCCGAGGTCTACCGCGAGCGATGAGTGCCGGGCGCGAGGAGCTGACCTGCCAGGCCGCGCGTCTGTTCGGCGCAGAAGGGCTATCACGGCACCTCGATCGGCGAGATCGCCGAGGCGCTCGGCGTCCAGAAGGCTCGCTCTACGCGCACATCGCGTCGAAGCAAGACCTGCTCTACGAGACGATGGCGGAAGGGGCGCGCGCGTTCCATGCCGGGCTCGACGCGATCCCGGAGGAGCTGCCGGCGACCGAGAAGATCCGGCCTCGCGCTGCGCTCGCACCTGCGCGTCGTCGCCGACCAGCTCGACGTGGCGACCGTCTTCGTGCAGGAGTGGCGCTATCTCGAAGGCGATCGCCGCCACGGGATCCTCGCCGAGCGGCGCGCCGCTACGAGGAGCGGATCCGCGCGCTCTTCCGCGAGGGGCGCGAAGCTCGGCGAGCTGCGCAGCGACCTCGACGACGCGACCGCCGCGCCGCTCGTGCTCGTCGGCTTCGAACTGGGCCTACACGTGGCTGCGGCCCGGCGCCGACACCGACGAGCCGTTCGCGGACAGGTTCTACGAGCTGTTGCCGAACGGGATGCGCGTTACGCGACTCCTGACTGACTGATCGGGCAAGACGACCCGTGGGCGGAACCAGTGATTGCCCCTCGCCTGGGCCAGTGTGGGAATGTCCCTGACTATGAACGTACGTCGGAACGAACGAAGTGCCAGGCGCTCGAAGATATGACGAATGACGAATAGACACCGAGAGCCTTGCCCCAGATCCTCCTTGCAGGAACTCAAACGGGAGGGGACATGGATTCAAAGCGGTCAGAAACACGAAGATGCTGATGCTCAAGCGGCGGGCGCTGCCGATCGCCGTGATCGCGACTTGTGGCTCTCGGTGCCTTTGCCGCCGTGGCTGCCGTCTCGTCGGCACAGCCGGCCACAGGGAGTAACGCCCACCGGTGCTCGCGCGCGGCACCTACGACAGCTTCAAGGTCAAATCCGATCCTGGTCACCGGTTGACCTGAAGGTCAAGCGCTAAGGCGCCGATGGATGTCGTGGTACGACGGCACGACTACGGCGTCGGAGCCAAGTCACGGGCTGGCTACCAGCACCCGGGACCGATCTTCATCACGGTCACCTGCAAGGGCAGCTCACGTACTACGAGTGACGACGATCCGACTTGTGCCCACATCGTCGTGACGGCCGGCCATCACGGTTCGTCGACACGGGCGACGGCCACATCGTGCGGAACGAGTCCGGTCAGCCCGCGCAGGACGTGAGTGTCATCTTCGCACCGGTCGGCGGCGCTTCCGCACCGAACTGGCTGCCCTGGACCGTTCTGTAGCTTCTGACGGCTGTGCCGGCACGGCGCCCGCTGCCTCGGAGCAGTTCCACTCCGACCGGCAGCGGCGCCGTCGGTGTGCTCCTCGCGTCGACGCGGTTCCATCCGCGTCGCCCGCGACGTATTGTCTGAGTGCCGTGCGGCGCACTCGCGCCTGGCGATCCGAGCGGCTGCTCCACTTTGTCGCCGGAGGCGGAGAGCTCTGGTGGCGACCATCCCTCCGAGGGCGAGTTCTCACGCAGCTCGGACGGCTCGTGCCGGCCGACTGACTGTGCCTACTGCGACTGCTACGACGCCGTGGCGACGGGCGTGCCGTCCACTTCCCTGATCGTCCCGGTGACGAGGGCTTCACGCCAGCGGCCTCGACCGGGCGCGGTCACGCCTCGTCGTGGATGCGGAGAGTCCCGTATTCCCCGCAACATCCGGCAGGGGGCCTCGACGCGGCGAAGCCTCGGACTTCCTCACCCGGCGCGAGCTCCACCGCACTCGGCTGTACACACCTCGGGATGAAGCCATTCGGCATCGAGGACACGCTCGGCGTCCGGCTCCGCATCGGCGCCGCCCCGGCAGCCCAGGCAGTTCGTCTTCGAGCGCGGTGGCCGCGGTTTCAGCGCGCGCGACCGTGCTGTCCTCGACCTCTGCACCCCACCTCGTCGGCTTCACCGCGGCTAGTGAGAGCAGACGGCGCCTACGGCGAGGCGCTCGCGCTCCACGAGTCGACCCAAACAGCCGTAGCGCTGCTCGAAGCCGACGACCGCGTCGCGTTCGCCAGCACCGCCGCGGCTGAGCCTTCGCCGATCGCTATGGCTTCGGCGAGAACGGGGTCGGGCTACCGGATGCGGTGGCGTCCTGGCTAGGCGAGCGGCGTCGGGGGCAACCGATGAGCCGCTGCGTCATCGATGGCCGGCGGCCGAGCGCTCGTGGTCGCGAGCTGGTTGACGGGCCTTGCATTCTGAAGAGCAACAGCGACCTGCCTCGCTAACGCCGCGCGAGCGCGAGATCGCTGGATCTCGTTGCCGAGGGCAGGACAAACGCTGAGATCGCCGAGCGCCGCGTGGTCTCCACCCGTGACAGTTCGAAGCACCTCGAGAACGTCCACGCCAAGCTCGGCGTCCACACGCGCACCGCTGCCGCGGCACTCATCGGGACGATCGCGTCCTTCTCAAATCCCGACGCACGGCTCCAGTGGCGGTTATCGAGCCAACCGCCGGCCAACGCCGCTCCGCCGCACCCGGCGAGCAGCGCGGACGCGGAGAGCCGCAAACGGCGAGTCGCCATCCTCGCGCCAGCTTGCGGAAGTCGTCATGATCGTGAACTCCCGCCGCGAGCGCGTGCTCGGGCGAGGCCTCTGCGTTCGCGCCGGAGGAGGAGGAGCCTCGCCGAGCGGATCGCGAGGGCGCGCACGCTGCTGACCGAAGCGGCCCGGACACGGCACCGAGCTGGCCGCGGCCGGCTGGTGACGCGGTGGTCGTCTTCTCTCGGGGATGGCGGCATCAACGAGGTGCTGAACGGCGCGCCGCCGGGCGTGCCGCTCGGCTTCCTGCCCGGCGGGGGCGAACGTGCTCGCGCGGGCGCTCGGCTTGCCGCGCCACCCGGCGGCGGCGGCTCGGCAGGTCGCCGAAGCGCTCGAGTCTGGACGCACCCGCACGATCTCCGTGGGCCGCGTGAACGGCCGGCGCTTCGGGCTTTCCGCGGGCATCGGCTCGACGCCGAGCTCGTGCGCGCGTGGACGCACTTGGCCGCCGGGATGACGGCAACGCGTCCGGGAGACACCGCCTTCGTGAAGAGCGCGGTGCGGCTGGTGGCCGAGCACTGGCTGCGCTCGAGCCGGTGCTCGAGGTCCAGGGCCGTGGCCGGGCCGCCTTCGCCCCTCGTTGCGAACGCCGACCAACGTACACGTGCGCCGGCTGCCGATCCCGATCTGCGTCGCGCCCGAGGCGCGCTTCGAGCTCGGTTCCTGGACCTCGTCGCGCCAAAGCCGTGCGGTGCGCGCCGCCACCTGCCAGGCGGCTGCCGCGCTACGTCCTGACCCGTGGCTGCGCGGCCAGGCGCGCCTGCGGGAGTCAGCTTACGGACAATACCGATCTCCGATCGGATCGAGATCAAGTCAGTGACCGTCGCCGCCGCTGCAGCGCCGACGGCGAAGATTCCCGAAGCGCACGTCGAGGCACGCGGTCTCTTCGAGGCTGAGCGCGGGCGCCTTGTGCCGTGCTCGTTCAGGGTTCGGCCATGAGCGGCGCTCGCAGGCTGGTGCTGAGCGGGATCGCGCTGACCGCCCTGCTCGCGGTGGTCGCGCCGGCGAGCCACGCGCACCGGCCCGGAGGCGGCGCCTGGCGGAGGTTCTGGCGGAGACGCCGAAGCTGTTCTTCGAGTACGGCGCGAGCGCGGTGTTGTTCATCCTCTTCCCGTTCGGGGTGTTGGCGGTGATCTGGTGGCCTGCTCGGCCGGCGGCAGAAGCTGCTCGAAGGCGGCGGCGACTCGCAGTTCCGGACGATTCTCGTCTTCGCGCTGTTCGCCATCCCGATCGCGTTCTCTGATCCGCTACTTCGTCACGGGTCGCCTCCACCTGAACCTCCGCCGTCCGGCGACGGATACCTGCGCCTGGCTCGGGCCGGGAGCCCAGTTCCAGCGGACCACCCGGCGACCGGCCAGTTCCACTGCGGTTGCGCTGATCGTCGGCTCGCTCATCTTCGCTCTCGTCGCCGGCGTGACGTCGCGCGGTCGTCGTGAAGCGGATGCGCGGCGACGACTGGCAGCGCGAGGCCGCGCTCTCGGCGGCGCTCGACGAGGTGCTCGCCGACACGCTCGACGACCTGCGCGCCGAGCAGCGACCCGCGCCGCGCCGTGATCCGCGCCTTCGCCCGGATGGAGAAGACCGCTCGCCGCGCACGGGTCGCGCGCGAACCGGCTGAGACTCCGCGCCAGTACGGTCCTGCGCGCGCTCGATACGCTCGGCGTCAGCGGCGCCTCGGTGCAGCAGCTGACGAAGCTGCACGAGCGGGCCAAGTTCAGCCGGCTCGAGATCGACGAGGGGATGAAGGCCGACGCGATCGACGCCCCTCGCTGGATTGCGCGCCGAGCTGCGAGCCCGAGGCCGCGCGGGCGGCGGCGTGAAGCGGCTCTTCGGGGCCTGGCTCTTCCTGGCGGTGATCCTGTCCGCGGTGCTCCTGTTCGCGCGCGGCTGCTCGCGCCCGGCCGGTTCGAGCTCGAGCTCGACGTCTACATCCTGGTTCTCGGCGCGCTGGCGGTCTTCAACGTCGTAGCTCTGCGGCGCGCGAGGCCTTTCCGCGCGAGGAGCGCTCGGCGCTCGCCGAGGCGCTCGACCGCGACCCGCCGGAGGCGCAACGCCCGGCCGAGCTCGACCGGCTCGAGCGCGAGCTGACGATGGCGAACGCCTCCGCCTTCGACACCCACGTCCGCCTGCGGCCGGTCGTGCGCGAGATCGTCGGCGTCCGGCTCGCCGCGCGCGCGGCTGCGTCTCGAGGACAGCGAGGAGAGGTGCTCGGCCCGAGCTCTGGAGCTCGCGCGGGACGAGCGGCCGGCGCCGACCGACCGGCACGCCCCGGGCATCTCCGCCGCCAGGCTGCGCCGCGCGGTCGAGCGGCTGGAGACGTTGTGAACGTCGAGCAGGTCGCCGGCACGCGCGAACGACGTCCTCGACGAGGTCGAGCGCGCCGTCATCGGCAAGCGCGAGGCGCTCGAGCTCGTCCTGCTCGGGATCCTCGCGCGACGGCCACGTCCTGATCGAGGACTTCCCGGGCCTGGCGAAGACGCTGATGGCGCGCGTCGTTCGCGCAGGTGACGAGCATGCGGCTTCGCGCGCATCCAGTTCACGCCCGACCTGATGCCCTCCGACGTGACCGGCGTCGTCGATCTACAACCAGCGCGCAGGCCGACTTCGAGTTCCGGCCGGGCCCGATCTTCACGAACCTCCTCCTCGCCGACGAGATCAACCGCGCCCCGCCGAAGACGCAGGCGGCGCTGCTCGAGGCGATGCAGGAGCGGCAGGTGACGATCGAGGGCGATCACGCACCCGCTCGCGCCGCCGTTCCTCGTCCTGGCGACGCAGAACCCGATCGAGTACGAGGGCACCTACCCGCTGCCCGAGGCGCAGCTCGACCGCTTCCTGCTGCGGATCGGCGTCGGCTACCCGGAGCGCGAGCACGAGTGGACGATGCTCGCGCGCCGGCTCGAGCGCGCGTCCGACGAGGTCGAGCTGGAGCCGGTCGTCGACCGCGACGAGCTGCTCGAGATGCAGCAGGCGATCGAGAGCGTGCACGTCGCGCGCAGCGTCGGCCGCTACATGGTCGACATCGTCGCGGCGACGCGCTCGGCCAGCGGCGTCCAGGTCGGCGCGAGCCCGCGCGGCTCGCTGGCGCTGCTGAAGCTCTCGCGCTGCGCGCGCCGCGATCGACGGCCGCGACCTACGTGACGCCGGACGACGTGAAATCGGTCGCCGTGCCCGCGCTCGCGCACCGGCTCTCGCTGCGGCCGGAGCTCTGGGTGCAGCGGCTGCGGCCCGACGACATCGTGCGCGAGCTGCTCGACCGGGTGCCGACGCCGGCGCCGAGCATGCGCCCGAGCCGGCGCCGGGTGACGCGAGCGGCGACGACGAAGCTGGGCGCGTACGCCGCGCTCGCCGGCCTCGGCCTGGTCTCGCGCGCTCGTGCTCGGCCGGCCCGAGCCGGCCGCGCTCGCGGCACCCTTCGCGCTGCTGCTGGTCGTCGGGCTCTCGCTCGCCGAGCCGCCGCGGGTCGGTGCACTCTTCGAGCTCGACGCCGAGCGTCAGGTCGAGGGCGAGCCGGTCGAAGCGCTGCTGGAGCTGCGCGCCGAGCACGTCGTCCACCGGCTCGAGCTGCTGTTCGAGCTGCCGCACGGGCTCGCGACCGACGCGCCGAACCCACGGCTCCTGCGGCTCCTGCCCGGCGACCGTCCAGAGCTGACCTACGCGCTCCGCTGCGAGCGTTGGGGCGCGTACCTCGTCGGCGACTTCTGCTCCGGGTGCAGGACCGCTTCGGCCTGCTCGTCTTCGAGCAGAAGCTCGAGCTGCCGCAGCCGCTGAAGGTCTACCCGCGCGGCGAGGAGCGTCGAGCGGCTGCTCGCGCCGCTCGAGACGCAGGCGTCCGCCGGCAGCCAGGTCCCGCGCATCCGCGGCGAGGGGATCGAGTTCGCCGACCTGCGGCCGTTCGTGCCCGGCGACCGCATCCGCCGCATCAACTGGCGCGCGACCGCGCGCCGCGGCGAGCCCTGGGTGAACGAGACCGCACCCCGAGCGGAACACGGACGTCGGTCATCTTCCTCGACACCTTCGCCGAGGCGCGCGACGGCGCTGAGCGGCACGCTCGACCTCGCCGTCGAGGCGGCCGGCTCGCTCGCGGCGCACTACATCCAGGAGAAGCTGACCGCGGTCGGCCTCGTCGCCTTCGGCGGCGTGCTCAACTGGCTGACGGTCTCCGAGCGGGATCGTCCAGCTCTACCGCGTCGCTCGACTCGCTGCTCGACGCCGAGATCTTCCTCAGCTACGCCTGGAAGGACATCGACATCCTGCCGGTGCGGACGCTGCCGCCGCGCGCGCTCGTGCTGGCGCTGACGCCGCTGCTCGACGACCGCTCCGTGCGCGCGCTGATCGACCTGCGGGCCCGCGGCTTCGACCTGGCCGTGATCGAGATCTCGCCGGTGCCGTTCGTCGAACAGGGAGCGGGCGACCTGGACGACCTGGCCTACCGGCTCTGGCTGCTGCGGCGGGAAGCGCTGCGGGCCTCGTACCTCCGGCACGGCGTGCCGGTCGTCTCGTGGCAGCGAGGGATGCCGCTGCAGGCCGCGCTCGAGGAGGTGAGGACATTCAGGCGCCACGCCCGGGTCGTGCGCGTCTAGCGACCGCCGCGGGTGCAGTGCTCGTCAGGGCGGGGGCTCGCCGCGGCGACGGTTCTCCGCGCCGACGGGCACGAGCTGCTGCTGCTCGGTCGGCGGCGTCGCGCTCGTCCCTTTGCTGCTCGGGCTTGCCGTGCGTTGGAGTCCGGCGCTGGCGCTGGGCGTCGCGATCCTCGGCGCCCAGCAGGCGCTGCGGCTCGCGCTCGGCTCGGACGAGCTCGACACCTGGGCGCCCGCCTCGGCCGGCTTCCTGCTCCTGGTCGCCGAGCTCGCCTGGTGGTCGATCGAGCCGCGCGTGCCTGCGTGGTCGGAGCCGTGGCTGGCGCCGCTGCGGCTCGTGAGCGTGCTGGCCGTCTGCGCCTCGGGAGCCGTGCTCGCGGGAATCGTGCTCGTCGTTGCCAGCTCGCAGGTCGGCGGCGGAGTCGTGCTCGAGCTCGTCGGCGTCCTCGCCGCGATCTCCGCGCTGGCGGTCGTCGCCTGGGTCGCGCGAACGCACGTCCGGTAATTTCCACGCCATGGCGCAGGTGCTACCGGCCGAGCGTGACCTTCGGCGCGTGATCGGCGACGGCGAGACCGTTCCGGACGGCGAGGTCGACGGGCTCTCCGAGCACGACCTGCTCGAGCTGCTACCGCCGGCTCGTCCTGCTGCGCACCTACGACGAGCGCTCGGTCGTCTACCACCGCCAGGGCCGGATCGGCACCTACGCGATCTTCTGGGGCCACGAGGCGATGCAGGTCGGCTCGGAGTTCGCGCTCGAGCGACGAGGACTGGATCTTCCCGAGCTACCGCGAGTCCGCGATCGGCCTGCTGCGCGGGCTGCCGGCCGCGACGGTCCTCTCCTGGTGGCGCGGCCACCCGGCCGGCTGGTGGAACCCGGCCGACTGGAACGTCGCCTCGATCTGCGTCCCGATCGCGACGCACGTCCCGCACGCGGCCGGGCTCGCATGGGGCAAGAAGCTGCGCGGCGAGACAGCCTGTGCGATCGCCTACTTCGGCGACGGCGCCACCTCGGAGGGCGCGTTCCACGAGGGCGCCAACCTCGCGGCGGTGATGCGCGCCCCGCTCGTCCTCTTCTGCAACAACAACCAGTGGGCGATCTCGACGCCGCTCTCGGCGCAGACCGCGGCCGAGACGCTGGCCGACAAGGCCGTCGGCTACGGCATCCCGGGCGTGCGCGTGGACGGCGGCGACGTGCTTGCTGTGTACGAAGCAACGCGTGAAGCCGTGGAGCGGGCGCGGGCGGGCGACGGCCCGACGCTGATCGAGGCCGTCACCTACCGCGCGGCGCCGCATGCGACCGCCGACGACCCGAGCCGCCTACATCGACCTCGAACGCGTCGAAGAGGAGAGGCAGCGCGAGTGCGTCGGCCGCTACGAGGCGCTATCTGCGCCGGCTCGGGCTGCTCGCCGACGCAGGCCGCCGAGGCCGATGCCGCGCGGAGGCGGCCGAGGTGCTGCGCGACGGGATCGCCGCGGCCGAGGCGGAGCCGCCCGCCGATCCGTCGCTCGTCTTCTCGCACGCCTACGTCGACCCGCCGGCCTCGCTCGCGACCGACCTCGCCGAGCTGCGGAGGATCCTTGGCTGAGCTGACGCTGGTCGAGGCGGTCAACGACGCGCTTCCACGTCGAGCTCGAGCGCGATCCCGACGTGATGGTGATGGGCGAGGACGTCGGCCGCGCGGGCGGCGTCTTCCGCGCCACCGCCGGGCTGCGCGACCGCTTCGGCCCGGACCGCTGCGTCGACACGCCGCTCGCAGAGGCCGGGATCCTCGGCTCCGCGGTCGGCCTCTGCATGGCCGGCTGGCGGCCGGTGTGCGAGATGCAGTACGACGCCTTCTCGTACCCGTGCCTCGACCAGCTGATCACGCACGTCGGGCGCTACCGCTGGCGCACCGGCGGCGCGATGGAGTTCCCGCTCGTGGTGCGGATGCCCTACGGCGGCGGCGTGCGCGCGCCCGAGCTGCACGACGACTCGCCCGAGGCCTACTACGTGCACACGCCGGGCGTGAAGGTGGCGATCCCGTCCACGCCCGCCGACGCGAAGGGGCTGCTCGCGGCCGCGATCCGCGATCCGGATCCCGTCGTCGTGCTGGAGCCGAAGCTCCACTACCGGACGATGCGCGGCGAGGTGCCGGAGGGCGAGTACGTCGACGCCGCTCGGGGTCGCCAGGACCGTGCGCGAGGGCGACGACGTGACGCTTCGTGGCCTACGGCGCGATGGTGCCACTGGCGGAGCAGGCCGCAGATCTGCTCGACGTCTCGGTCGAGATCCTCGACATTCGCTCGCTGAAGCCGCTCGACGAGGACGCGCTGCTCGCGGCAGCGGCAAAGACGGGCCGCGTCGTGATCATTCAGGAGGCGCCGCGCGTGGCCGGCTACGGGGCCGAGCTGGCGGCGATCCTGGCCGAGAAGGCGATGCTCGACCTGCAGGCGCCGGTGGTGCGCGTGACCGGCTACGACGTCCCGTACCCGTACTGGCAGATCGAGGACGCGTACATGCCCTCGGCCGAGCGGGTCGCGGACGCAGCGCGGAAGCTGCTCGAGTTCTGACGAAGCCGCCGCCCTACCGGATCGAGACCGAGCGGCTGGTCGTTCGCTGCTGGGAGCCGCGCGACGCGCCGCTGCTCAAGGACGCGGTCGACTCGTCGCTCGAGCATCTGCGCCAATGGATGCCGTGGGCGCACGACGATCCGCAGCCGCTGCAGGAGAAGGTCGAGCTGCTGCGCGGTTTCCGCGGGCGCTTCGATCTCGGCCAGGACTTCGTCTACGGGATCTTCTCCGCTGACGAGTCCGAGGCGGTCGGCGGCACCGGCTTTCACACGCGCCGGGGCGAGGGCGTCTTCGAGATCGGCTACTGGATCAGGGCGAGCCGCGTGGGCGAGGGCTCGGGACGGAGGCCACTGCGGCGCTGACGCGGGTCGGCTTCGAGGTCTGCGAGATCGAGCGGATCGAGATTCGCGTCGACCCGGCGAACGCGGCGAAGCCTGGCGATCCCGCGCAAGCTCGGGTACGCGGAGGAGGGGATCGCGCGCGGGGTCTTCCACGGGCCGACGGGAAGCCGCGGCAGAACGACGCGGTCGTCTTCGCGCTGCTTGCAGGGGAGTTCGCGCGCGACGTCGAGCTGAAGGCGTATGACGCGGCCGGGGAGCGGGTGCTCTGAACGAGCGAGCTGCGCCTGATCCTGGAGCGGAGACGGGCGGGGTTCCATCTGAGAGACGCGGCGACCGGCGAGCCGGTGCGCTGGGAGGACCCGCGGGTCTGCGTCGTGCCGGTCGCCGGGGTGTCGTACCGGGCGGATGCGTGTTGCCCGACGTGTCGTTCGACCCCGGCCGCCGGCTGGCTCTCGTGCCGGAGCCGGACAACGAGCACGATCCGAACGCCGTCGGGATCTGGAACGAGGACCGGTCGCTGCAGGCTTGGCTACGTGCCTCGGAGGTCGCGGCCGAGCTGACGGGCGACGAGCAGGCGATCTCGCTCTGGCGCGCGTCGAGTCGGGGCTGCGCGTGCTGATCGTCCCCCGCGACGCCTGGGTCGGCCGGCCCCGATAGATTCCGCCGCCGTGGCCTACGAGTTCAAGCTGCCGGACCTCGGCGAGGGCTTGACCGAGGGCGAGATCGCCCGCTGGCTGGTCGCCGAGGGCAGGAGATCGCCGAGGACGACCCGCTCGTCGAGGTGCAGACCGGACAAGACGACGGTCGAGATCCCCTCGCCGGCGGGCGGCAAGGTCGCGCGAATCCTGGTCTCCGAGGGCGACGTCGGTGCCGGTCGGAACGGTGCTCGTCGTGATCGGCGAGGACGGCGCCCTCCGCCGCCCGGCGACGACAGGGACAGACACGCGCTGGGACGCACCGGACAGACACAGGGACAGCCACGCAGGGACAGACACAGGGACAGACACTGGCCGGCGCGAACTGGACGCGTCCGCGCAACGCCGCTGATCCGCGCGGATGGCGCAGGAGCTGGACGTCGACCTCGAGACCGTCGAGGGGACGGGCCCGCAGGGGCGGATCACCGAGGACGACGTGCGCCGCGGCCGCGGCCGGCAGCGTCCGGCGAAGGCCGGCGCGAACCGCTGCGCGGCGTCCGCCGCCTCGATCGCCGAGCACATGAGCCGCGCTCACCGCGAGGTGCCGCCGGTCACCTGGGTCGAGGAGTGCGACTTCTCGAACGTCGAGCTCAAGCGGCTCGTCCCGACCGTGCTCGAGGCGGTCGCCGCGAGCCTCGCAGGAGTTCCCGGAGCTGAACGCGCGGCTCGAGGGCGACGCGATCGTCTACCTCGACCGCTACGACCTCGGCGTCGCCGTCGCAGACCGACCAGGGCCTCGTCGTCCCGGTCGTCAGAGCCTGCGAGACCAAGCAGCCTCGACGAGCTCGCGGCCGAGGTCGCGCGCCTCGTCGACGCCGCCCGCGCCGGCACGCTCAAGCCCGAGGAGCTGCGCAGCTCGACCTTCACGGTCACGAGCGCCGGCAAGCTCGGTGGCCTCCTCGACGACCCCGATCGTCAACCACCCGGAGGTGGCGATCCTCAGCATCGGCCGCATCGCCGAGCGCCCGGTCGTCCGCGACGGCGAGATCGTCGCCAGGCCGGTCGGCACGATCGCGATCACCTTCGACCACCGCGTCGTCGACGGCGCCCGCGCGGCCGAGTTCGGCCTCGCCGTGATCGAACGCCTCCAGGCGCTGAGAAACGACTCGGAGGCCGGCGGCGAGGGTCCACCGGCCTCCGTTCGTGGAGGGTCAGACCCTCCGAGCTAGAGCTGGCCGCGCATGGCGCCCAGCGGATGCTTCGCGTTGTGCACGTTCACGTAGTACAAGGCCGGGTGTCCGGCGATCGACTTGACCAGCGACTTCGCCGCGGAGGTGCAGCCCTGGCGCTTGTAGTTCGCGCCGAGCGGGACGACGATGTTTCCGGAGACCCCGGCCTTGCCCTTGTGGATGTGGGCCTGGGCCGGTTTGCCGTCGATCTTGGCGAGCTTGAACTCCCAGCAGACCCTGCCGGTCGTGGTGTTCAGCGTCAGCTCGGCCTTGCCCTTGTTGGACGCCGGCGCGGCCGGCTTTCGTTGGTGCCTTTCAACGCGACCTCGAACTTGACCGTCTTGGCGGTCGCAGCGTTCGCTGCGAGCACGCCCGACCAGGGCCAGTGCCGAGATCACGAGTGCAATGACTGTCCTGCGCATGCTCCTCCTCTCCTCTGTGAGGCATATACGCGGGAGAGGCGCAGCCGGTTCGCCCGGGCGCTAGGCCACGAGGTGCGGCTCGAGCATCCGCTCGATCCGCGGCGCGCTGGCGCGGCCCTCGAGCCGCTCGACGACGCGCTTGCCCTTCACGAGGGCGAGCGTCGGGACAGTCTCGACGCGGAAGCGCTCGGCCAGCTCGGGCTGCTCGGTGACGTCGACCGTAGGTCACACGCAGCCGGGCGCGCTCCTTGCGAGCCAGGTGGGCCATCAGGCTCTCCATGCGCCGCGCCGGGCCCGAGTGGGTGGCGCCGAAAAAGACCAGCAACGGACGTGAATCGTCAGGCATCGAGACGCTGTTTTCCCTGCAAACGGCGAGTTCAAACGCAGGGGCTACACTCAGCGCACGATGTGGGAGGCCTACCGGATCGGACTGTCGCTCGGGCTCGGGCTCGGGCTCGGCGGGGTGCTTTCGGCGCTCACGGCGCCGCGCCCGCTGGGCGGCGGTCGCGGTCGCGCTGGTGGCGGCCGCGCTCGGCGCGGCGGTCGGCTACGCGATCGGCGGCTGGCACGAGTCCGTAGCCGGCGGGATCGGCGGAGCGCTCGGCGCCGGCGTGGTGGCGACGCTGGTCGCCGGCACGCTCAGCCGCGGCGGCACGCGCGGCGGGACAGCGCTGCTGGTCGGCCTCGCCTCGCTCGTGCTCGCCGCGCTCGCGCTCGTGCCGTTCGTCGGCTACCTCGAGGCGGTCGCGCTTCCCGCGCTTGGCCGCCCGCGCCCGCCGGCGCCGGCCGAGCGCTACGCGGGCCTGCGCAGCCTCGCCCGGGACTAAGTGCCCAAGAAGCTGATCCTGGTCGTGATCGACGGCCTCACCGCCGGAGGTCTTCGAGGACGCCGTCGAGACCGAGTCCGCGCCGGCGCTGGCGTTCCTCGCGCGCGCACGGCAGCTACCGCCGCGGCGTCTCCACGTTTCCCTCGCTGACGCCGGTCTGCCTCTCCTCGATCGCCACCGGCGCGCACCCCGACGTGCACCGGATCCCGCACCTCGTCTGGTGGCACCGCGGCGAGCGCCGGCTGGTCGAGTACGGCTCGTCGTTCGCGGCGATCAGGGCGGCCGGGATGCGTCGCTCGATCGTCGACACGATCTTCAACATGAACGAGCAGCACCTCGGCCGCGAGGCCGTGACCGTCTTCGAGGCGCTCGAGGACGCGGGCCTGACGACGGCGGCGGTGAACATCACCTGCTACCGCGGCCGCACGCCGCACCTGCCGGTGGTGCCGGGGTTGACCCGCCCGCGCCTACGGCCCGAAGCGAGTTCTTCTTCTACAGCCTGTTCGAGTCGGAGGTGACCGGCGCGCCGGTCGGCGTCTTCGGCCGCTCGACGCGGCTCGATCGACGCCTACGCCGGCCACGTCGGCCGCTGGCTCGTGACGCGCGACGGCTTCGACCTGCTCGTCTACTACCTGCCGGACTACGACTTCGCCTCGCACGCGCTCGGCCCGGGCGCGCACGCAGGAGGCCCTCGCGCGCAGCGATGCCGCGGTCGGCGCGCTGATCGAGGCCGCCGGCGGGCCGGACGAGTTCCTCGAGCGCTACGCGGTGATCGTCTGCTCCGACCACGGCCAGACGCAGCGTCGAGCGCGCGGTCTCGCTGCAGGCGCCGCTGGCCGGGACCGAGGGCGTGCTCGTGACCGCCTCCAACCGCGCGGGCATGGTCTACCGGCTGCCCGAGTGCCGCGAGGACACGGCCGAGCTGGCCCGGCGGCTCGACGGCACCGCAGCCGCCGAGGTGGTGCTCTACCGCGAGGGCGCCGAGGCGGTCGCACGGCGGCATGGCGAGGAGCTTCGCTTCGCGCCCGCCGATGGCGACTGGCTGACGAGCGGCGACCGTTCGCTGCTCGACCAGCCCGGACGCGCTCGAACGGGCCTGGGCCGCCCTCGCCAACCCGAACGCCGGCGAGCTCCTGGTCTCGCCCCGCTCGGCGTCGAGCTGACCGACCTGGCCGGCCGCAGTCATCTCGGCGGCGGCAGCCACGGCTCCCTCGAGGCGGGCGACTCGACCGTCCCGATCCTGACCGTCGGCCTCGACGCCGAGCCGCGACGGATCGTCGACCTCGCGCCGCTCGCGCTGGAGCACTTCGGCGTCAAGCTGCCGGCCTACGCCGATGCCGCCTGACCGGCGGCAGATGGTCGAGCGGCAGCTCCGCCGGCGCGACATCGAGGACGAGCGCGTGCTCGAGGCGATGGGCCGTGTGCCACGCGAGCTGTTCGTCCCGGAGCAGGAGCGGCGGCGTGCCTACGCGGATGCGGCTCTGCCGATCGGCCACGGCCAGACGATCTCCCAGCCGTACATGGTCGCGCGGATCGCCGAGGCGCTCACGCTGCGGCCCGGCGAGCGCGTGCTGGACGTCGGCACCGGCTCGGGCTACCAGGCGGCCGTGCTCGCCGAGCTCGGCGCGAACGTGGTCACGATCGAGCGGATCCCGAGCTCGCGGAGCAGGCGCGGGCGAACCTCGCCGCCGCCGGCTACGACGTCGACGTCCGGGTCGGCGACGGCACGCTCGGCGTCGCCGAGCTCGCGCCGTTCGACGCGATCGCGGTCGCCGCAGCCGCGCCCGCGTTCCCGGAGACGCTCTACGAGCAGCTCGCGCCCGCGCGGCCGGCTCGTCGTCCCGGTCGGCGGCCAGCGCGCGCAGCGCGCTCGAGCTGATCGTGCGCAGCCCCGAGGGCCCGGCGGTCGTCCATTCGGTGCCGTGCCGCTTTGTGCCGCTCCTCGGCGAGGAGGGCTTCCGCGCCTGACGGCGTCCGGTACGCTCGCGCGCCGATGGCCTTCTCCCCCGCAACTGCCCGCACCCGCGCCGGCCAGGCGCTGCGCCACCCGCACAACTGGGTGCAGCTGGCCAAGTTCTCCGTGGTCGGCCTCAGCGGCTACGTGATCAACCTCGTCGTCTACACCGCGTTGCTGAAAGGCGCCGGCTTCCACTACGCGGCCGCGGCGACGTGCTCCTTCCTGGTCGCGGTGACGAACAACTACACCTGGAACCGGCTCTGGACGCTTCCACGCGCAGCGCGGCCATGTCGGCTGGCAGGGCCTGCGCTTCCTGGTCGTGGCGCTGATCGCGTACATCGCCAACCTCGCGCTGCTGACCGGCTTCATCGCGCTCGGGCTGGACGAGGTGCTGGCCCAGGCGATCGCCGTCGTCGCTCGTCGTTCCCGCTGAACTTCCTCGGCAACAAGCTCTGGTCGTTCCGCCGTTAGGCTGACGCGGATGGCCCGCGTCCTGGCCGTGGCGCTCGCCGCCTTCGCCCTGGCGGGGAGCGCGCTCGCCGCCGGTAACCCGCCGAAGCTGCACGGCTCGCTCGCGCCGCCCTCGCCGCGCCTGCAGCAGGCGGCGGTGAAGCGGATCTTCCTCCAGTACCCGAAGGTCGCCGACTGGCTCGCGCCACTACCCGCGCGCGGCGGCAGACGGACGCGAACTTCACGAAGGCGACGAACCTCTGGACGGTCAAGGTCTGGTCCGGCCAGGCGGGCGAGATCGCGACCGGCAAGCGTCGACGACACGAGCGGCGCGGTCACCGAGGCGTGGACCGGGCCGCAGGTGGCGTGGAAGATGGCGCGCGGCTACCGACGGCGCGTTCGGCGGCGCGAAGATCAACAGCGTGCCCGGTCTGGCTCGGCTTCTGCGCGCTCTTCCTGCTCGGGCTCGGCGACCTGCGCCGGCCGCTCAGCCTGCGCAACCTCGACCTGCTCGTGCTGCTCTCGTTCACGCGTCTCGCTCTGGTTCTTCAACCGCGGCGACATCTTCACGAGCGTGCCGCTCGCCTACCCGCCGCTGCTCTACCTGCTCGGCCGCATGGTCTGGAGCGCGCTGGCGCGGGCGGCTCGGCACCGGTGCCGTCCCCGTCTGGCCGGTCTGGCTGCTCGCGGCCGCGACCGTCTTCGCGGCGGGCTTCCGGATCGGGCTCAACGTGCGCGCCTCGAACGTGATCGACGTCGGCTACTCGGGCGTGATCGGCGCCGACCGGATCGCGCACGGACAGGTCGCCGTACGGCCACTTCCCGGTCGAGGATCGGCTAAGGCGTGCGGCCCGGCCGACGCCGACGGCGAGATCCGCGACCGCGTCCAGACGAACGGGCGCTGCGAGTCCGCGAACCCGCAGGGCGACACCTACGGGCCGGTCGCGTACGAGGCCTACCTGCCCGGCTACCTCGCTCTCGGCTGGACCGGCAAGTGGGACGACCTGCCCGCCGCGCACTTCGCCTCGATCGCCTTCGACCTGCTCTGCCTGCTCGGGCTCGCGCTCGTCGGCCTGCGCTTCGGCGGGCCGCGGCTGGCGGTGACGCTCGCCTTCGCGTGGGTCGCGTATCCGTTCACGCAGTACGTCGTCGAGCTCGAACACGAACGACGCGCTGCCGCCGCTGTTTCTGATCTGGGGCTTCTGGCTCGTCACGCTCGCCCGTCGCGCGCGGCGCGCTTTCGCGCGCTCTCGGGCTGGACGAAGTTCGCGCCGCTGCTGCGTCGCGCCGCTCTGGGCCTCGTACCCGGAGCGTCGCGCTGCGCCCGACGCTCGTCTTCGCCGCCGCGTTTCTCGCCGCGAGCCTCGCGGCCTTCTCGATCCTCGCCGCTCGACGGCCGACCCGCTCGGGCGCGCGCGCGCGAGTTCTGGAAGCGCACGATCTCCTGGCAGGTCGACCGCGAGTCGCCGTTCTCGATCTGGGACTGGCGCCAGTACCACGCCGGGCCTGCCCGACCTGCACATCCTCCAGCGCGTGCTCGAGGGCGCTGCTGCTCGTCGGCGCGGTCGCCGTCTACTTCGTCCCGCGCCGGAAGTCGCCGCTCCAGCTCGCCGCCCTGACCGCCGCGCTGCTGCTCGGCTTCGAGCTCGTGCTGACGCACTGGTTCTACCTCTACCTGCCGTGGTTCTTCCCGTTCGCCGCCTTCGCCGTGCTCGCGCCGGCCGCCGAGCCGCTTCGCGCCCCCGTCCGACAGCCACTTGAGCATCCTCGCCAGGAGCTGGTCGGCGTCGACTGAGCCGCGGCGGCTCCTCGTCGGAGCGGCCGGGCTCTTCCTCGTCTCGCTGACGCTGCTCCACTGGGGCTGGTACCAGCACGACCTGATCCGGGACACGGTCGAGTACCGCCGCTACGGCTCGGCGATGCTGAGCGGCCACGTGCCCTACCGGGACTTCCGGGATCGAGTACCCGCCGGGCTGCGCTACCGGCGTTCGGTCTCCCGGCGATCGGCAAGCCGAGGCTGGCTCACTCTACGAGCGCGAGTTCCAGATCCTGATGGCGCTCTGCGGGCTCGGCGCGCTGGCGCGCGATGAGCGTGGCGCTGCGCGAGCTCGGCGCCTCGGCCGAGCGCATGGCCGCCGCGCTCGGCTTCTTCGCGCTGGCGCCGCTCGCGCTCGGCTCGGTGATCCTCTACCGCTACGACCTCTGGCCAACCTTCTTGACCGTGGCCGGGCTCGCAGCGGTGCTGGCGCGGCGGGAGCGGCTCGGGTTCGCGGCTCTTGGGCTCGGGATCGCGGCCAAGGCCTTCCCGGCGGTCGTGATCCCGCCGGCGCTGGCCTATGTCTGGCGCACACGCGGCCGGCGCGAGGCGCTGCTCTGCCTGGGCGCCGGCGCGGCGGTCGTCGCCGTGGTCGTCGTCCGTTCCTCGTGCTCGCGCCGCACGGCGTCTGGGACAGCGTCGTCCGGCAGACGACCCGGCCGCTGCAGATCGAGAGCCTTGGCGCGTCGCTGCTGCTCGCCGCGCACCACGTCGGCGGGCTCGGGTTGACGCTCGACTCGAGCCGCGGCTCGCAGAACCTCGTCGGCTCGCTGCCCGACGCCGTCGGTGCCGCCTCGAGCGCGGTGCTCGTGCTCGCGCTCGTCGCGATCTGGGTCGCCGCGGCGCGGGGCCGGCGACGCCGGAGCGGCTCGTGCGCTGGTCGGCCGCCTCGGTTGCCGCCTTCGTCGCGCTCGGGAAGGTGCTCTCGCCGCAGTTCCTGATCTGGCTGCTGCCGCTGGTGCCGCTCGTCCGCGGCCGCCGCGGCCTGGCCGCCTCGGCGCTACTCGGGCTCGCGCTGCTGCTGACGCAGGTCTGGTTCCCGATCCGCTACTTCGACCTGGTCGCCTTCGACCCGTTCCCGTCGTGGGTGCTGCTCGCCCGCGACCTCGTGCTGGTCGCGCTGGTGGTCGTGCTCACGGCACCGGCACGCGAATCGCCTCGCAGCTGAGCGCGCGCCCGTCGGCGTCGCACTCGACCAGCGCGCCCTCGATCCGGACGCCGCCGTCGGCCGGCTCGAAGCGGACGCCCATGCCCGTCTGCATCCGCCCGATCGCGAGCTCGGCCTTGACGCCGATCACGGAGTCGTGCGGGCCGGTCATGCCCGCGTCGGTGATCGCCGCGGTACCGCCCGGCTGCACGCGGGCGTCGCTCGTCTGGACGTGCGTGTGCGTGCCGAAGACCGCCGTCACGCGCCCGTCGAGCAGCCGTGAGGCGCGACCTTCTCGCTCGTCGCCTCGGCGTGGAAGTCGACGAGCACGACCGTCGCCGCCGCGCGCCTCCTCGACGAGCGCGTCCACGACCTCGAACGGGCTGACCGGCGTGCCCATGAAGAGCGCGCCCTGGAGGTTCAGCACCGCGACCGGCGTCCCGTCCGCCGCGTCGACCACGGCCAGCCCGCGCCCCGGCGAGCTCGAAGCCAGGTTCGCCGGACGGATCGACGCGCTCGGACGTCTCGAGGTAGGGCACGATCTCGCGGCGGCGCCAGACGTGGTTGCCGAGCGTGATCACGTCGGCACCGGCCGCCAGCAGCCGCTCGGCGAGGCGGGGCGTGATCCCGGCCCCGTCGGCGACGTTCTCGCCGTTGACGACGCAGAAGCCGACGCCGAGCTCCTCCTTCAGCCCGGGCAGGCGCTCCTCGACCGCCTTCCGGCCTGCGGTGCCGAAGACGTCGGCGACGAAGAGGATGCTCCAGGGAGTCGACGAGCGTGGCCGGCGTGGCATCTCGACCGCCACGTGGTTCCCCGCGTCCGGTGGTCACGCGCGCGAGGGCCTGGCGCTCGACCTGGGCGAAGTCGATGATCGTCCCGACCTTCGGAGGTGGTCGCGCCGACCGTGGAGCCGACGGTCAGATTCGGGTCGGGCCGGAGGTGCGTGAGCGAGACGACCAGCGCAGGGTTGCCGCTCGGCTGAATGTCGATCCGGGCGCCCATGTGCTTCCCGGCCGAGCACGTACGGCGTGATCGCGACGACCGTGCCGTCGACCGGCGAGTAGACGTCGGTCCCGGGCGCGCGCGCCGACGTCGAGCGAGGCCGTGGCCGGGCCGGTGCCGCCGCCGAGCACGTAGTAGCGCAGGCTGTTGCCGCCGCCGTTCCCGAACAGGCTGCGGGCGACGCGCCCGACGAGGCCCTGGTTCAGCTGGCGCCCGACCGGCCGCAGCGCGAGCGAGCCGTCCCCGGCGGCGTGGTAGCCGACCGCGGTCAGCCGGCCCTGGGCGACCGGGAGCAGCAGCCGGATCGAGCCCATCAGCGCGACGACCTGCGGGCGTGGCGGGCCGGCGGGCAGCAGACGGGTCGCCGGGCGCGGGCGCCGCGGCCGGGACCGCGCGCGTGCCGCCCGACCCGAAAGCGGTCAGGAGCAACGTGATCAGCGCGACCGAGGCGAGCAGGATCAGCCCCGCCAATCGCCTCTTGCGGCGCGCGGCGGCCGTCTCCGGCCCGCCGCCGCCTCGCATGAGCTGAGGCGCGTGGCATCCGCGGCACGGTAACCGAGGTCGGCTCCTCCTGCAACGGGACCAGCTGCGGCGCGAGCGCGAGCGGTCCCGTCGACCCCGAAGTCCCAGTCCCAGTCGGGTGGTCGTAGCGGTACGACGCGGGGGTTACGATGCCTGCCATGGCCGGGCCTACTGCCGGGGCGGCGAAGATTCAGATCCCGCGCTGGATTCAGCTTGTCGGCCTCCCGATTCTGCTCCTGCTGCTGTGGGTCGATCGCCGGCGCGGCCCGTCACGTCGTCTTCCTGTTCCTCGTCGCCGGCGCTGATCGCGTTCGCTGCTGAACCCGATCGTGCGGACGCTGACGCGGGTCTGGATCCCTCGCGGGTTCGGCGTCGCGCTCGTGTACCTCAGCTTTCGTCGCCATCGTCCTGGCCGCTGATCGCTCGCGCTCGGCTCGGTGGTCGTCGACCAGACCAAAGTCGAGCTGCGAACCGGGTCGAACGACTACTTTACGGTCGACGCACGGACGGCCCGGCCGTGACGCGACGCGGACGCGCGACGTCGACCGCTTCCAGCACTGGCTCGACACCGCACCGGCTCGGCGGGGTCGAGATCCAGAAGCAGGGCCACGACCTCGTCCAGCCAGATCCGCAAGAAGGACGTCTCGCGCTACACGGGCGACGTGATCGACTTCGTCGAGGGCGCGGCGATCGGTACGATCAAGTTCCTGTTCGCGCTCGTGCTGGTGATCGTGGTCTCGATCTACATGCTGCTCGACATGCAGCGGTTGGCACGCGTCGTCGACCGGCGCTTCCCGCCGCGACCCGGGCTCGGACCGCTGCTGCGCGCGCGATCGAGCGCGCGCTCGCGAGCTACGTCCGCGGGCAGCTGCTGCTCTCGCTGATCATCGGCACGAGCGCCGGCCTCGGCATGTGGCTGCTCGGCACGCTCGGGCTGGGTTCCGGGCGCCGACAAGTACGCGGTGCTCTTCGGCGCGTGGGTCGCGGTCACGGAGCTGATCCCGTACATCGGCCCGTGGCTCGGCGCGATCCCGCCGTTCATCTACGCGCTCGTCGTGCATCCGGTCTCGGCGATCTGGGTCGGGCTGCTCTTCCTCGGGCATCCACCAGATCGAGGGCCACGTCGTCGTCCCGAACGTGATGGGCAGCGCGCTGCGCCTCCACCCGCTGCTCGTCATCTTCGGGCTGCTCGCCGGCGGCGAGATCTACGGCCTGCCCGGGCGTCCTCGTCGCGCTGCCGCTGCTGGCCGTCAGGCGCGGCGATCTGGGAGTTCTTCGGCGAGCGGGTGACAGCTCGAGTCATGGGCAGCAGGGCGGCGCGATTCCGGTGGAGGTCGAGGTGGAGGAGACGCGAGTCGCGCCTCTGCCGCCGCCCGATCCCACCGGCAGCGGCGCAGCCGTTGACCGCTCGAGCACCGCTGCTCGCGGCCCGCGGCGCCGGGCGCCGGTTCGGCCAGACGAGCGCGCTCGAGCCGGTCGAGCTCGAGGTCTGGGACGGCGAGGCGCTCGCGCTCGTCGGCCCGAACGGCGCCGGCAAGTCGACGCTGCTCGCGCTGCTGGCGGGCGCGCTCGAGCCGAGCAGCGGGCACGGTCGAGCGGCGCAAGGGCGTCGCGTCGGCTGGGCGCCGCAGCGGCCGGCGCAGTACGGGCGCCTGTCCGCGCGCGAGAACCTGGAGCTGTTCGCGCGGCTCGAGGGCGAGCACGACCCGCGCGCCGCGGCCGAGCGGCTGCTCGCGGCGTTCGAGCTGCCCGGCGAAGCGTCGCCGAGCGCGCAACCTCTCGGTCGGCAACCGCCAGCGGCTGAACCTCGCCATCTCGCTGCTCGGCGACCCGGACGTGCTGCTGCTCGACGAGCCGACCGCCGCGCTCGACCCCGGCCAGCGGCGGCGGCTCTGGAAGCGCGTCGGCGCGCTGCGGGCGGCGCGGCGGGCGCGGTCGTCTTCGCGACCCAGAACCTCGAGGAGGTCGAGCGGATCGCCGAGCCGCGTCGCGGCGCTGCGCGACGGCCGGCTCGTCTTCGCCGGGACGCGCGACGAGTACGACCGCGGCTCACGTCGACAGTCTGTCGGCATGAACCGGATCGCGCTGCTCCTGCGCAAGCGACATGCTCGTGCTGCGCGCGCTCGCCGCTGCTGCTCGGCATCCTGATCGCCTACCCGCTCGTGATCGCGCTGCTGATCGGCCTGGTCGCCGAGCTACGGCGAGCTCGAAGCCGCGCGTCGCGCTTCGTGGACGAGGACAGCCTGCCTGCGACCGTCGTCGCTCGGCGGCAAGCGCTTCGACGTCGACCGCACGATCGACGAGGCGAGCAAGAAGGTGAAGCTCGTGCGTCTCTCGCCGGACGAGGCGAAGCGCCAGCTCGACGAACGGCCGCGTCGTCGCCGTCGTGACCGTGCCGCCGGGCTTCATCGCGACGCTGCGCGGGATGGTCCGGAGCCCGCAGCTCGAGCTGCAGCCTCGCACGCGGCACGATCTCCTCGCGGGTCGAGCAGCAGGTGCAGGCGCTCGTCTACTCGCTCAACCGCCAGCTCCAGCGCGCGTACATCGCGACGCAACCTCCGCTACGTGACGCTGATCCTGCACGGCGGCGACGGCAGCTTCCTGGGCGCGCCGATCAACGTGCTCGGGCTCGAGAGGCGCAGCGGCTGCTGACGCAGATGCCGCAGACGCCGAGAGACGCGCGCAGCTGCTCGACTTCCTCCACGACGCGCGGCTCGCGCTCGCCAACACGGACGACGCGCTCAGCTCGACCGCGCACCCGATCGAGCTCGTGCGTGCGCCCGAGCGCGGGCGCACGTGGGCGCTCTCGGCCGAGGTGCAGGCCTACGCGCTCGCGCTGACGATCACCTTCCTGGCGCTGCTGCTCGCCGCCGGCTGCGCTCGCCGCCGAGCGCGACGAGAACGTCGATCGGCCGGCTTCGCGCGCGGGCTCGTCGGGCTCGGCGCAGCTCGTCTGGTCGAAGGTCGCGCTGGCCGCTGCGGTCGCGCTCGGCGCTCGGGCTCGCGATCGCGCTCGGCTTCGGGCTCGATCGATCGAGATCGGCGGCGTCACCGGCGGCGAGCCGTGGCGGCGGCTGCCGCTGCTCGTGCGTCGGGCTCGTGCTCGCGGGCGGCGCGCTCGGCGCGCTCGGCGCGCTGCGTCGGCGCGCTGGCGCGCGAGGCGCGCTCCGGCCTCGCTCGTCGCGCTGCTCGTCGTGATGCCGATCGTCTTCCTCGGCCTGATCCCGCCGAGGTCGTCCCGCCGGCGGGCTGGCTCAGCGACGCGCTGCCGTTCGCGCACGCGGTGCGCTTCTTCCGCTCGGCGCTCTACGACCTGAGCCCCTGGGGCGACGGTCGCGCGCGAGGCGGCTCTGGCTGGTCGCGCTCGGCGTGGTCTTCGGCGGCGCTCGCGCCGGGCTGGGAGCGCGGTAGATTGCTGGCGTGAGCTCGTTCCCGTCACGCGCCTGCGCCGGCTGCGCCGCAGCGACCGCCTGCGGGCGCTCGTGCGCGAGACCCGGCTCGACCTCGACGACTTCGTCTGCCGCTCTTCGTCGGCCCGGCCGACCGAGCCGAACCCGGACGCTGCCGGCGCTCGGCCGCTTCTCGGTCGACGACCTGGCACGCGAGGCCGAGGAGCTCGCGCGGCTCGGCGTGCGCGCGGTGATCCTGTTCGGGATCCCGGACGAGAAGGACGACGAGGGCTCGGGCGCCTGGGACGACGACGGCGTCGTCCAGCAGTGCGCTGCGCGCGCTGCGCGCACGCGTCCCGGAGCTCGTGCTGCTGACCGACGTCTGCCTCTGCGAGTACACCTCGCACGGCCACTGCGGCGTGCTCGACGGCGACGAGGTCGACAACGACGCGACGCTCGAGCTGCTCGCGCGCACGGCCGTCACGCCACGCCGACGCGGGCGCCGACGCCGTCTGCCCGAGCGACATGATGGACGGCCGCGTCGCGCGCGATCCGCGCGCGCGCTCGACGACGACGGCCACGGCAGACGCCGATCGTCTCCTACGCGGCCAAGTACGCCTCGGCCTTCTACGGCCCGTTCCGCGAGGCGGCCGACTCGACGCCGGCGTTCGGCGACCGGCGCGGCTACCAGATGGATCCCGCCAACGTGCGCGAGGCGCTGCGCGAGTGCGAGCTCGACGTCGCCGAGGGCGCCGACGCGCTGCATGGTCAAGCCGGCGCTGCCGTACCTCGACGTGATCCGCGCCGCGCGCGAGCGCTTCGACCTGCCGGTCGGCGCGTACAACGTCTCCGGCGAGTACGCGATGGTGAAGGCCGCCGGCGCGCGCGGCTGGCTCGACGAGCGGCAGGCCGCGCTCGAGTCGCTGACCGCGATCACGCGCGCGGGCGCCGACCTCGTCGTCTCCTACTGGACGAAGGGAGCTCGCCGGGTGGCTGTAGCCGTCGAGCCTCTGGGAGACGATCGCGCAGGAGGCCGCCGACGAGAGCCGGCTCTGGGGCGAGGCGCGCTGAAGGCCGACGCGAGCGCGCGAGCCCGTCTTCTCGCCGCTCGGCGAGGCGCGCTACGCGCTCGGGCTCGAGACGATCTACGAGGGCTACCTGCTCCACTACGGCCGCGCCGCGCCTGTTCGCGCCCGTCGACGAGCGACACGGCGCTGCTGCTCGGCGACTACCTCTACGCGCACGGCCTCGTGCGCATCGCGCGAAGCCGGCCCGGTCGAGGCGGTCGCCGACCTCGGCCGCGCTGATCTCGCTCTGCGCGCAGCTGCGCGCCGACGGACTGCCCGGCGACGGCGGAGGCCTGGGCGGCCACGGCGGCGACGCTCGGCCGCGGCGAAGACGGCGCGTCTGGCCTGGGCAGCCGGGCGACCGGCGAGGCGCGAGCGCGCGCTCGAGCAAGCCACCGAAGCGTCGAGTAGGAGTCGCCGTTGGCCTGCTCGCCGCTCGCCGCGAAGACCGCCGCCGCAGGAAGGCCTCGACGTGATCACGCGCGATGCTGGTCGTCGGCCTGATCTTCCTCGGCGTGATCGTGCTCGGCGAGCTGACGCCACTGGCTGCGGCACCGCCGGCTACTGGAGCCTATGGCGCCGCCAGGCGACCTCCGCGACTGGATCGCGCTCCTCGAGCGCGAGGGCGAGCTCGTGCGCGTCGCCGCCGAGGTCGATCCGCACCTCGAGATCACGGAGATCGTCGACCGCGTCGGTCAAGGCCGGCGGGCCGGCGCTGCTGTTCGAGAACCCGAAGGGCTCGAGCACCCGCTGCTGATCAACCAGTTCGGCACCGAGCGGCGGATGTGCCTCGCCTTCGGCGCCGACGCGCTCGACGACGTCGGCCGCGCAGCTCGGCGACGTGCTCGAGATGCAGCCGCCGCAGGGGCTCGCCGAGAAGGTGCGCGGCCTGAAGAAGCTGAAGTCGATCGCCGACTCGCAGCCGAAGACGCGTCCGCAGCGGCGCCGTGCAGGAGGTCGTCCTCGACCGGCGACGAGGTCGACCTCGGCCGCCTGCCGATCCAGACCTGCTGGCCGGGCGACGCCGGCGCCGTTCATCACGCTCCCGGCCGTGATCACGCAGCGACCCGCGCACCGGCGCGCCGCAACGTCGGCATGTACCGCATGCAGGTGCTCGACCAGCGCACGACCGCGATGCACTGGCAGATCCACAAGGACGGCCGCGCCGACTACCTGCTCGCCGACGGCAAGCTCGAGGTCGCCGTCGCGCTCGGGCTCGACCCGGTCACCGCGTACTGCGCGAGCGCGCCGCTGCCCGAAGCACGTCGACGAGTTCATGCTCGCCGGCTTCCTCGCGCGGCGAGCCGGTCGAGCTCGTGCCGGCGAAGACCGTCGACCTCGAGGTGCCCGCCAACGCGCGAGATCGTGCTCGAGGGCTACATCGACAAGGACGAGCTCGACCGACGAAGGGCCCGTTCGGCGACCACACCGGCTACTACACGCCGCCGAGCCGTTCCCGGTCTTCCACGTCACCGCGATGACGATGCGGCGCGACGCGATCTACCCGTCGATCGTCGTCGGCAAGCCGCCGCAGGAGGACGCCTGGCTCGGCAAGGCGACCGGAGCGGATCTTCCTGCCGGCGATCCGGATGAGCGTGCCGGAGATCGTCGACTACGACCTGCCGGTCGCCGGCGCGTTCCACAACTGCTGCATCGTCTCGATCCGCAAGAGCTTTCCCGGGCCACGCGCAGAAGGTGATGCACGCGATCTGGGGCCTCGGGCTGCTCAGCCTGACGAAGGCGGTCGTCGTCGTCGACGAGTGGGTGGACGTGCACGACTACGAGGAGGTCTTCTTCCGCGTCGGCGCCAACGTCGACCCGAAGCGCGACGTGCTGCTCAGCCGAGGGCCCGCTCGACCACCTCGACCACGCGCCGACGCTGCAGTTCTACGGCGGCAAGCTCGGGATCGACGCGACGCACAAGGGCCCCGAGGAGGGCACGCGGCCGTGGCCGCCGGAGATCGAGATGAGCGACGAGGTGCGCCGCTCGTCGACGAGCGCTGGGACGAGTACGGCCTCGGCGCGCGCCGCGGGCGCCGAACGGACGCCGCGAGAGCGTCGTTGCGCCAACTGTTACGTCGTTGACGCGGCCAGACCTGCAACGATTGAATCCCGACGCCGCGCAAGGAAGGAGACGCTTGGAAGAGCGCCCGGGGGACGAGCAGAGCCGCAGCTTCCGCCGCCCAGCCTCTGGCCGGTCGGGCTTCGCCGTCGGCATCGTCTGCCTGCTCGTCGGGCCTGGTGGTCAGCTGGCCGGTCGCTGGCCGTCGGCGCCGCGATCGCGCTCGTCTTCGGCTTCCTCTGGGCGCCGCGACGTCGCGACCGGCGCGCGCAAGCCGCAGCGCCGGCCGACGCCGGACGGCGCGGCCCGCGCGACCAGGGCGCGCCGCGATGCCGCGAGCCGACGCCCGGCGAGCGCTTCCCGCGCAGCACGCTTCCTCGAGGGCGCGACGCTCGGCCTCGGCGCCTGATCGGGGCGATCGTGACCCTGCCCAGCGCTGCGGCTTCGCGCTCATGCCCGGCTTCCTCAAGCAGAAGGCGCACGAAGGTCGACCTCGGCCCGATCACCGACTTCGAGGAGGACCAGTGGAAGGTCGTCACCTTCGTCGCGCGACCCGAGCCAGGGCGAGATCTCGCCGCCGCACGGCCTTCATCCGCAACAACGGCCTGCTCGAACGGCGTGCCGAGCTTCACGGTGCATCTCGAACCGCTGCGTCGCACGTCGGCTGCCCGGTGCAGCCGGGCGGCCCGGTCTTCGACGAGCAGAAGAAGACGGTCAAGACCGCACAACGGCGACGTGAACTGATCACGCCCGTGCTGCCCGCGGCCGGCTTCATCTGCCCGTGCCACGGCGGCACCTACGACCAGGAGGGCAACCGCATCGCCGGCCCGCCGGTGCGCGGGCTCGACCGCTACGAGTTCCGACATCGTCGACGGCCGCCTCGTGCTCGGCGACCTGCTACAGCGTCGCCAAGGTCGAGGGCTCGGGCAAGGCCGCCAGGATCGAGAGGTCCGAGCTCGCACGGCCCGGGCCAGCACGTCGACGGCCCCGAGGTCTGGCTCTACCCGCTGCAGCCGCCGCACTGATGGCGACCACGCAGACAACAGCAGGGCAAGGCTCGGCAGCGCGGTCATGCTATCCGCTCGACTGGCTCGAGGAGCGCTCCGGCCTCGTCGGCGGCCTCACGCTACTTCCTCTTCCGCAAGGTCCCCGGGCGACTCGAGCTGGTGGCACACGCTCGGCTCGGCGACGCTGACCGCCTTCCTCGTCCAGCTCGTCGACCGGCGTGATCCTCGCGATGTACTACAAGCCCGACCCCGAGACGGCGCACGCATCGATCGAGCACATCACGCAACGACCTCTGCGGGTGGCTGGCTCGTCCGCGGCATGCACCGCTGGGGCGCGAGCGTCTTCATCATCCTGATGTTCCTGCACATGGCGCGCGTGTTCCTGTTCGGCGCCTACAAGTACCCGCGCGAGCTGAACTGGATCGTCGGCGTGCTCATCCTCGCGACGGGCCTGCTTCGAGGGCCTCACCGGCTACCTGCTGCCCGTTCGACCAGACCGCGTACTGGGCGACGGTGGTCGGCGATCAACATCAACGGCACCGCGCCCGTTCGTCGGCCCGTACCTGGCGAGCGATCTTGCGCGGCGGGGCCGAGATCGGCCGGACACGCTCGGCCCGCTTCTACTCGATGCACATGCTGCTCATCCCGGGGCGCTGATCGGTCTGATCGGCGCTGCACCTCTACCTCGTCGTCCGCCTCGGCGTCACCTCGCCGCCGTGGTCGACGGACGAGCCGCCGGCGGCGAGCCCGACGAGCCGAGCCGCCGCCGACGCGCTCGGGACTCGTCCAGCCCGGCCCGCGGCCCGCGGGCGTTCGCAGGAGGCCAGTCCGAGTGAGCTCGCTCGACGAGCGCCGCGCGGGCTCCAGCGCGTACAAGGAGGACGTCAAGAAGCGGGCAAGCCGTTCTACCCGTTCGCGATGTTCCACGACACGGTGATGAGCCTCGTCGTCGTGTCCGTGATCGTCGGGCTCGCGATGCATCTGGCGCTACATCCGACGATCGCTCGGCCCGCTGATCGGCCGCCACGCGACGGCCGATCCCGGGCACGACCTACGTTCGTGCCGCGGCCGCGACTGGTACTTCTACTTCCTCTTCTACCTGCTGCGGATCTTCAAGTGGCCGGAGTCGGTGATCCTCGCCACGGTCGGGATCCCGACGATCTGCCTGATCATCCTGCTCGTCGCTGCCGTTCATCGACACGCGCATGGAGCGGCGGCTCGCGCGCCGGCCGGTCGCGGTGGTCGCAGCGTGCCCTGACGGTCGTCTCGATGGGCGTCCTCACCTACAAGGGCGCCGACCGCGCAGGAGGCGATCGCGAGCGAGGTCAAGGCGGCGATCCCGAGCTGGGCGCAGAAGCAGGGCTTCGCCGGGCAACAAGGAAGCGCTCGCCGGCGCGAATCTCGTTCGCCGAGTCGGGCTGCACCAACTGCCACACCTACCTCGGCACGGGCTCGCTCGAACCTCGGCGCGCCGGACTCTCACCGCGACAGCGGCGCGAAGGGCAAGGGGCATCCAGTTCCAGATCGACCACCTCAAGTGCCCGAGCTGCGTCAACCCAGGCTCGCCGATGCCGCCGTTCGCCGCCCTCGGCGAAGACAACCTGCACAAGCTCGCCGTCTTCCTCGAGGCCTCCAAGGGCTCGCGAGTAGGCGACGCTGCGCGTCTTCCTCGGCATCACGGGCGCGTCGGGAGCGCCGTACGCGGCCGGCTGCTGGAGGCGCTCGGCGGCGCCGGCTGCGAGGTCGGCGTCTGCGCCTCGCGCGCCGGGATCGAGGTGCTCGCGACCGAGCTGCTACGGCGACGCCCGGCTCTCCGGCGGACGAGACGCTGGCGCGGCTGACCGAGCCGGTGCGCGACGCGGTCACGCTCTACGACGAGCGCGACTGGCACGCGCCGTACGCGAGCGGCTCGGCCAAGGTGGACGCCTACGTGATCTGCCCGTGCTCGATGGGCACGCTCGGGGACGATCGCCTCGGGCGCGATGTCGAACCTGATCCAGCGCGCGGCGAGCGTCGCGCTGAAGGAGGAGCGCAAGCTCGTGCTCTGCCCGCGCGAGACGCCGCTCTCGCTGATCCACCTCGAGAACATGCTGCGCGTGCGGCAGGCGGGGCGCGGTCGTCCTCTTCCTCGCGCCGGGCTTCTACCACGGCGCGCGCTCCGTGGACGATCTCGTCGACTTCGTCGTCGCGACGCTGCCTCGACCAGCTCGGGCTCGAGCACGCAGCTCGTGCGCCGCTGGGGGCAGGACTGAGATGACGCGTCGAGACCGGCAGGCTCGCGCCCGACGCGGTGCGCACGATGTTCGACCGCATCTCGCCGGTCTACGACGCGATGAACCGGACGATGACGCTCGGGCTCGACCGGCGCTGGCGGCGCGCGGCCGCCGAGGCGGTCGTCCGGCACGGCGACCGCGTGCTCGACGCGTGCTGCGGCACCGGCGACCTCGCGGTCGCGGCCATGCGAGGCGGGGGCGGCCGCGTCGACCGGGCTCGACTTCTCGCGCGCGGATGCTCGAGCGCGCTCGAGCCAAGTCGCGCGAGATCGACTGGGTCCAGGGCGACGCTGCTCGCGCTGCCCTTCGACGACGGCGAGTTCGACGCGGCCACGGTCGGCTTCGGCGTCCGCAACCTCGACGACCTCGAGCGCGGGCTGCGCCGAGCTGCGGCGCGTGCTGCGGCCCGGGCGGCCGGCTGGCGATCCTCGAGATCACGCAGCCCCGCGGGGTGCTCGCGCCGTTCTACCGCCTCTGGTTCGACCGGCTCGTCGCCGCTGCTCGGGCAGGGTGCTGCCCGGCGGCTCGGCGTACACGTACCTTCCCGCGAGCGTGCGCCGCTTCCCGGCCCGGAGGAGCTCGCCGCGCTGCTTGCGCGAGGCGGGCTTCGAGGACGTTCGCTGGCGACTCTTCGCGGGCGGGATCGTCGCGCTGCACATCGGGAGGCGGCCGCGTGAGCCTCGCGACGATCCGCGAGACGCCCGGGCTCGACGCCTACCTCGACGACCTCGAGGCAGCGGCTGACGGCGGCGGTCGCAGGCGCACCCGGGTCTCGTCGCCGAGGTCGGCGGCGAGGCGCTGGCGGCGGGCGGCAAGCGGCTGCGGCCGCTGCTGGTCTTCCTCGCCGCGCGCGCCCGGCGGAGCCGCCGCTCGCGGCGGGCGTCGCCGTCGAGCTCGTGCACATGGCGACCCTCGTCCACGACGATCTGATCGACCAGCGCTCGCTACCGGCGCGGGCAGGGCGGCGGCCTGGGCGAGCTCACGGCCCCGACGCGGCGCGGGCGGCCGGCGACTACCTGTTCGCGCGGGCGTTCGCCGAGCTCGCCGCCACGGGCGACCGACGAGGCCGTTCGGCTGCCTCGCCGAGCGCGACGCTCGCCCTCGCGCGCGGCGAGGCGCTCCAGCGCGCGCCAGACGCACGATCCCGGACACGAGCGTCGAGGCTACCTCGAGCGCTGCGCGCTCAAGACCGGGAAGCTCTTCGAGGCCGCCTGCCTGCTCGGCAGCGGCGGCGACCGGAGGGCTCGGCGAGTTCGGCCTCGCGCTCGGGATCGCGTTCCAGATCGCGGACGACATCCTCGACTGCTCCGGGCGAGACGATCGAGACCGGGCAAGATCGCCGGCACCGACCTGCGCGAGGGAACGCCGACGCTGCCGCTGATCCTGGCCGCGCGCGAGGACGAGACCGTTCGCCGGCGCTTCGCCGGTGGCCCGCTGGACGGCGCGCTCGATCCGCGTCGCCGAGACCGGACGCGCTCGAGGTCGTCGCGCGAGGCTCGCGCTCGACTACGCCCGCCAGGCCCGCGCATGCCTCGACGGCAACGTGCGCCGCGCCGAGCTCAGGAGGCCCTGACCGACGCCGTGGTGGACCGGGGAGTCGTGACGGCCACGCTCAGCCAGCGCGATCCCGGCGCTGCCCGTTCGCCGATGCCGCGGCAGCGGCAGCGTTCTACCGCGACCGGCTCGGCTTCCACCGTGCTGCACCACGGACGCCGGCGGTTTCGCCGTTCTCGGAAGGGACGACGCCGTCGTCCACCTCTGGCAAGCCGGTGACGAAACCTGGCGCAACCGCGACTCGATCGAGCGGCCGGTTCAGTCCGGCGCCGAGTCGTTCATCGCGGGCACGGCGCAGCTGCCGGATCCGCGTCGAGGGCTGTCGACGAGCTCTACGAGGGAGCTCCGAGGCAACGACGTGCTCCACCCCGTGTCCAAGGACGGCGTCGACGCCACCGACTTCGGCACACGGGAGTTCGCCACCCTCGACAGCGACGGCAATCCTCGTGACCTTCTTCCAGTGGGTCTCGGCGTGATCCGGCTCGGCCGCATCTCGTACGTGAACATGGCGCCGGTCTTCTACCGGCTCGACGCCGAGGTCGACGAGGTGCAGGGCGTGCCGACCGAGCTGAACCGCGCGGCTGCTGCGACGGCGAGCTCGACCTCGCGCCGATCTCCTCGATCGAGTACGCGCGTCACGCCGACCGGCTGCGGCTGCTGCCGCGGCTCTGCGTCTCGTCCGAGGGCGCCGTCGACTCGATCCAGCTCGTCGCGCGCAAGCCGCTCGAGCAGGTGCGGACCGTCGCCGTGACGCCCGAGAGCGCGACCTCGGTCGTGCTGACGCAAGGTGCTGCTGCCCGAGGCCCGGCACGTCCCGCTCGGCGAGGAGGCCGACGCGAGGCTGCTGATCGGCGACGCCGCGCTGAAGAGCGCCTTCGAGGACCCGACCCCGCACCACGACCTCGGCCGCCTCTGGCTCGAGCGAACCGGGCTGCCGATGGTCTTCGCCGTCTGGGCGTGTCCCGAGCCGATCGCCGCGCGGCCTGCGCCGAGCTCGAGGCAGGCGCTCGGTCGAGTCGGTGCTGACCGCCCGCGCCGAGCCCGAGCGGCTCGCGTACGAGGCCAGCACGAGCGCTACGGCGCTACTCCGGCCGGCTTCCTGGCGCGGTACTTCGAGAGTTGCGCGCTATCGCTTCGGCCCGCGCGGAAGCCTGTCGCGCCGGACTGCTGACGTTCCTCGAGTTGGCGCGCGACGTGTGGGCAGGCTCGACGAGGTCCACGGAGCTCCGCTTCGTGGCCGACGCCGAAAGCCGCGGTCTGATCGAGTTCAGGCCTGAGGGGACGCTGAAAAGCCCATGCGAGGTTTCGCGACATCCGAGCCGCTAAATCGCGCCGCTCAATCAGAGCCTGCCGATCGGTCTTCGAAGGTGACGATATGGTCACCGCGTTGAGACCGATCGAAGTCCGGACGGCGGCTGCAGATGAGGTGCCGACGGTGGCGGCGGTGCTGGCGGACGCGTTTATCAACGACCCCGTGTTCACGTTCCTTCGGCCGGGCCGTCTGCGGCAGAGAGGCACTGGACCCCGGACGTCACTGCGGCTTTTTTCCTGCAGACCAGCCGCTTCAAGGGGACAATGCCGGAAGGGCCCATGATCGCCCTTCGCCCGGACCCCCTTGCGACCCGCTGCCGTGCTGGTGGGCGAGGGCCATGCCCCCGGCGAGCGAGTACTTCCTCGCGTCTGGGGAACCAAGCTCCGTTCACGCTCCTGGATCGACCTGATTTGGAAGGCAGAGCCAGGTTTGACGCCTCACAGGGACAGCTAGAGGCCCGTTGATTGACGAGGCGCCGAGGAGATCTCCTTGCGACTGAATTCGGGTGACCCGCCGTGAGCGAAAGCTGGGGGAGGCCCCGGACAGAGGTCGGCTGAGATCGTGTCGGTGACCGTGACGGCAGCCGACGAGGCACCCAATAAGGTCGATCACCAGCGACGCGACCGTCGAGGTCTTTCCGCCTCCAGACCACTCGCGCCGCTTTCGGTCACGTCAGGCTCGTCGCCGATCCGGTCAGCCGCGCACGGGATGCACCCGGAGCGCCAGGCGTCCGTCGGACGTTTTTGATCCGGCCGTCCGGTCGGCTCGCACCCGACAGCGTGACTGACAGCTTCCCAGCCTCGATCCCGTCGGCGAGCGAGATGCTCGACGCTCCGCTGGCGTCCATGTTCTCCAGCGCCTCGGACCGTCACGTCCGCCTTCAGGGTTGCGTTGGAGATGGAGGTGCCCGACTTCAGGTCGACGTGGAGGGTGTCGCCGGAGACACCGACGTCCAGCTCGTCGACCAGGTTGTCGTCCACGTGCACGGTCACTGTCTCGGCGGCGCCGACCGACACCCGCACCTCGAACGCGCGCGCCCGACCTCCAGCCGCGAGAACGAGGAGCACGGGGATATCCCGCGACACGACGCTGCCCGAAAGCCGGCGACGGAGGTTGAGAGACCTCACCTCCGCACGCCGCGGTTCCGAGGCAGATCGCGACGGCGGCAACGCCGGCCCAGACCCGGAGTCCAGTCATGCGCCGACTGTTGCACTCTCCACTCGCCTTGACAAGACGAAGAGCGCCTGGCGACGTGTGGGTGCGATAGACGCGCAGTTCCGCCTGCAAACCGGTGGTTTTCCAACGAGAACTGAGTTTATGCACCCCACGCCCCGCGTTGGCCGCGGCGAAAGTACTTCTCGCCGCTGCTAAGCCAGAAGGGCGAGACGAGTCCATTGCTGCCCCCGAAGGGCGGGGACCCACCGTACCCTGCGGCTGTTTTCCCCCTGCAAAACGTCCTTTTCGGGGACCGCGGGAAAAAGGGCCATGATCGCCATGTTGGACCACCAGGGGAAGCGACCGATGCCCGTGCTCGTGGGCGAAGGCGATGCCCCCGTTGTGGAGGCAGAGGGGATGGACGTCGGGAAGAGTGCCACGATCCTTCTTTGGGCTACGGCGCGATGTTGTGGTTGAGGTGGAAGACGTTGTCCGGGTCGTACCGCCGCTTGACCTCGCGCAGCCGGTCGTAGTTCGGGCCGTAGGCTGCGCGGATGGCGTCCTCCGCCTGATCGTCGCCGAGGTAGTTGAGCCAGCGGCGCGCTGTCCGAAGTGCGGTCGCATCGCCGCGAACGTCTCGCGGGTCCAGGCGATGTTCGCCTCGGTGTCGGCCGGGTCCGTCCAGACGGACGGGATGAGGAGGTTCCAGCCTTCGTCGCGGTGCGGCACCGCCGTCTCGGTCACGCCGACGCGCGTCACGGCGCCGTGGAAGTGCTCGAACAGGATCGCCGTCATCGGTGAGGGGCCGGTCGCGAACCGCTCGACGGCGATGTCGATCAGCTCGTCGGGGAGGCCGCGCGTGAAGCTCGAGAGCCAGTAGTTGAGCGATCCGGTCGGGTAAGCCTGCGTCGAGGAGCGTGTTCATCACCGGGTACGGCATCGGGCCGACCTCGACCACCAGCGGCGAGCCCCAGGTCTTGAACGGCTCGAGGTCGCGCTCCGCCTCGTCCGGGGTCTCCGGTGTGGAAGACGACCAGCGCCGAGAGCTTGGCGCCGGAGCCGTCCGGTGCGTGCACGAGCCCGGCGAACACGGTCAGATCGTCCGAGGCGTCCGCCACCGCGTCGCGGTAGAAGCGCAGCAGCTCGGGCGCGGCGTCGATCGGATGGGCGATCAGTCCGCCGACGATCGTCTCGACCGGGTGCAGGCGGTACGTGAACGACGTCGCGACTGCCGAAGTTGCCCCCGCCGCCGCGAAGCGCCCAGAAGAGATCGGCGTGCGACGCGGCGTCGACATGGAGCACATCGCCCTCCGCCGTGACGAGCTCGACCGCGAGCAGGTTGTCGGCGGCGAGCCCATGCTTGGCCATCAGCCAGCCGAGGCCGCCGCCGAGCGTGTAGCCGGCGATCCCGGTCCCGGAGATCGCGCCTCCGGTCACCGCCAGGCCGTGCTCGGCGGCGGCGTCGTTCAGCTCCGCCCAGATCACGCCGCCCTCGGCCGTGGCGGTTGCCTGGTCGGGATCGATCGCGATCCCCTTCATCTCGGCGAGGTCGATCATCACGCCGCCGTCCGTCACGGCGCGGCCGGCGACGTTGTGGCCGCCGCCGCGGATCGAGACCTCGAGTCCCGCCCGGCGCGCGAGCGCGAGCGCCGCAACGACGTCGTCCGTCGTCCGGCAGCGGACGATCAGAGCGGGCCTGCGGTCGATGAGCCCGTTGTACAGGGCGCGAGCTTCGTCGTACCTCGCGTCCTGCCGGGCCAAGTACGGGTCCGGAGACCTGTCTCGGCGAAGCTCGGTGGCGAGTTTGGGGTCCAAGGATGTGCTCACAAGCTCTCCATTCTTTGTCGATGGCACGACCGGTCGTGCGGTGCGGCAGTATACGAACGTTCACTGCTAAATTGTCAAGCATGAGGACAGACAAGGGGTCCGAACACCCGCGCGCAGCGGAGCGACGGGATCCGTGGTAGGCAGGCCATCCTTCACGAGTCGGCACGTCTCGCCACCGTCGAAGGGCTCGAGGGTCTCTCGATCTGCTCGTCTTGCCGATGCGGTCGGGATGAGCAAGAGCGGCCTCTACGCCCATTTCGGCTCGGAAAGAGGAGCTTCAGCTCGCGACCATCGACGCCGCGATCGCCGTGTTCACCGACCAGGGTGATCAGGCGAAGCGCCAGGCGCTACGCCCGACTCGACCGACGCTTTTTGCCGACAAATGGACAGAGCTTCTGAAATTGCCTCTCGAGGAGGGCGGAACGACCACGATGTTTGCCACTGCCATCGCTTTTCCAGCGGTGTGATTCCGGCCAGCCCGCGGATGTGCGTTGATCGCCTCTCATCGCGATCCACTGCCGACGACTCTCCCGACTCCACGGGCGATCACGCCGCCTTGCCTGCCGCCTCCTCGGAATAGCCATAATTCTACCGGCTTTCCTGAGGCGAGGAGATCGCGATCGGCGTTCAGCGGAGGAGGATCCCGGGCGTCGGCGCCGGCAGCGTTCGGTCGGAGAGGCCACTTCGCGCCTCGCCCCAGTGCGGGTTGATGTCGCCGCCACGGGGCCACATCGAGCCCGGGGCCGGCCGAGCGGTCTGACCGGCTCACGGCGGTCGCTGCGCGGTCGCAAGCTCCACGCGTCAGGGAGCCGCTGGAACGAATGCTCCCAGCCTATGAAGCACTGGAAGTCAGCTGGCCCGGTAATGCACGAACCGTCCGCCGGGCACCGGGCTCACGCTCGGGTGACGACATTCCCGAACGCTGGCCCAGGCGTCATACCCTCAAGCCCAGATCGAGAGGGGGCAGGCATGTAGGCGGCACGGGAAACCGCCAAGCCGTTAGGCTCGCGGCATGCCCGGGCGCGACTCGACGACTCCGGTTCAGGCCTCGCACCCGCGAGCGACGGCTGGTTCGTCGTGAACGTGCGGGACGCCCAGTGGTTGACGTCGGAGAACGGCGAGAAGAAGCCGCCCGGTTCGGAGTGCCGTTTCGAAAGCCGGGAGTTCTGAGTTCCCGCAGCTCGGCATCAAGCTCCGCGTCCTGGAGCCGGGCCAGCCGAACGGCCTCTACCACTCCGAGAATCAGCAGGAGGCGTTCCTCGTGCTTTCAGGGAGTGCAGGCTGCTCGTCGAGGGTGAGGAGCGGCTCCTTCGGCCGCTGGGACTTCTTCCACAGTCCCGCCGGGACCGAGCACATCTTCGTGGGCGCCGGCGACGGGCCGTGCGTGATCCTGATGGCCGGTGCACGGTTGGAGGACTGAGCAGCTGCACTACCCGGTGTCGGAGCTCGCGGCGCGCTACGGGGCGAGCGCGGAGGAGGAGACGTCCGACTTCAGGCAGGCGTACGTGCGGTTCGAGCCGTCACGTCGGGAGCGGCCCTCGTACTGGGAACGCTCCCTGGGCGGGATGACACCCGCGCTCCGCTCGGCTGACAGGACCTTTGTGCGACCGTCTTAATCCGCCGACCAGTTCCGCTAATGACAATGTCGGCTCGGTCGGCCGTTGGTATGCACTGACGCCCAGCGATCTTCTTCGGGGATCCACTCCTCCAGCCCGCACCCGCGCGAGCATCCTCGCCCGTCGCGTTCGACGCCGCAGCGGAGACGTACCTCCTGCGGCGTATCGGCCAGATCGTGAGGTCGTAGCCGGTCGTAGCTCGTCTTATCAGTGAAGTTCCCCTCGACGATCACCAAATCCGCCAGGTAGACGAGATGCCACTCGGCAAGCTCATCGCTGTCCCAGTCGTAGCGTTGGTAGCGAACGCCTTCGCCATCGACAGAGTGGTTGGAGCACCTGATCAGCGCACCGTCGCCAATCAAGCTTCCATCGACCTCGTTTCCGCTCGTTGCCCTCCGTTTCCCGTCAGCGGGCCGGTAGAAGTCATCGAACTGAACGACAGTCGCATTGGGGGAGAGGCCGCAAGCTCTCTCGCAAACGTGCTCTTGCCGGCCCCGCCTCTGGCCGTCGATGCCGGCGAGCACGGTTTGACGACTGCCACAGCCCCCGAGGATTCGCGACACCTCTTCCAGAACGTTGGGATCGAACCTCGCTCAGGCCTGAAATTTACACCGCAGCCGCTTCGGGTGACATTCTCGAACGCTGTGCCCGGGCAGCTGGAATGAGCCCCGACCTGCTGTTGGGCTTGCTTCGAGCCACTGCGGCCCGCTGCGTTCCGATTTGATCCGCGCAATGCCGACGCCCGGATGGGAACGCTTCGAGGCCTTCCTTTGGAGAACGAGTTCTCTCCTGGTGTTCGCGGAAGGTGAGTCGCTTGTTGTCGACCCTGCGATCTCGGCAGACGAAGTGGCCAGGATAGGTCGCAGGGCGCTGGAGCTTGACGCTCCGGTTCGGCATGTGCTGATCACGCACGGGGACTGGGACCACGTCTGCGGCATCGGCGGCTTTCCGATGCGGTGGTCGCGATGGGCGAGGAGACGGCGGCGAAGGTGGAGGACGGCTCGCGCGTTCAATCCATCCAGCGCGCCGTCGAGGCGTACGGCTTCGTCTCCTCTGGATCCCCGCGCGTCGACGAGACGTTCGCGCGCGGCTCTGCGGTCGCGCTCGGCGAATTCGTCGTCGAGACGTTCCCGCTCGTCGGCCACACCCCCGATGGCAGCGGCTTCCGGCTTCGTGAGCTCGGGCTACTCGTCGTCGGCGACTACCTGTCGGCGGTCGAGTTTCCTTCGCGACTTCACCGGCCGCGTATCGGCTGACCCTTGCCGGCTTGATCGAGCTGCTTCGGCGAAGACCCACCGGAGACGGTGATCCCGGGCCACGGTCCGCCGCTCGCGGCCGAGGAGGCTCTCGGCGTTGCCGAGGCCGGATCTTGGCTACCTCCGCTCCCTTCACGCGGCCGTCGTCGACGCGCTGGCCCAGAACGGAACACGCGACGAGGCGCGTGCTGCCGGCTGGCCGTCGCGCTGCCACGAGAGTGCTCGCCCGACCTCGACGAGATGCGCGGCTTCAACGTCGACCGGCAGATCGAGGAGATCCTCCCGCGTCGTAAGACTCTTACCCGATAGCTCCCCGGGAGCGGGCCGTGAGCTCCCGACTCGAAGGACGCGCGTCAGCGATGCCGCCGCGTTCTGGTGACATTTCCGCACACAGGCCGCAGGGCGAGGGAATTCACGCACGCACGGCGGGAGTCCTGGTAGACGCCCTCCGTCCTCGCGTGAGTCACCTACCGAACGTCGGCCTCGAGCTTGTGCTCGAGCTCGCGGAGCCGCCGACCCAGTGGCATCTTCGAGGCCCTGTCGGTGTGCAAGGTGTCGAGCGCACAGGCCAGGAAGCACGCCGCGCCCGAGCGAGGTGTTCCAGTTGGCCGCCGCCTGGTCGAGCATCGACCCGGTCGACGGAACGACGTAGCCGGCGACAGCCGAGATTCCGAAGAAGACGCAGCCGAGCAGGTTGACTGCCGGCTGCCACCATCCCGCGCCGCCGCGCACCGGCAACCATCCATGACGCGCCGAGGCGCGGTAGGCGATCGCGCCTGAGACGAGGAAGCAGATCGACCCGCGCCAATCGGGCCGCCAGACGAGCTTGTTGTACTCGGGGCTCGTCAGGGCGGTGTGCATCGCCTGGTACGTCGTGACGTTGAAGAACAGCGTGCCGGCGGATTGGATGATGGCGGCCCACCACGCCGCGCCTCCGCCACCGGGGAGCGCCGTTCGGACCAGGCCAGCCAGCTCTGTAGCCCTCCGCCGGCCGTGAACAGGATCGAGCCGATGAAGAAGGTGATCGGCGTCAGCCGAGTCGCCGACCAGCTGCGCGTAGCCGGGGAACGGGCCAATGAGGAAGCACGTCGACCCAAGAGCAAAACAGAGGGCCATCCAACGCGAGCGGCTCATGACTCGACGCTCGCTCTGTCCGATCCGTCCTGTTGTCCCAACCAGGTTTCCGCCGACCTTTTTCACCTATGCACCCTGCCGCCGCCGTCTTCGGCCGTCACGCGGGTCACTCACCGCGCGCTAGTACTCCCAACCGCTCGTGGTCGATGGCATGCACCAGCGCGTCCGCATGACGATGCACGAGCTCCCAGTCCGATTCTGCAGTGCGCCGGAAGACCCACGTCACGCGCAGCGACCAGTCCTGCTCCGGGAGATCCCCGATCGTCCCGTGCTGTCGCTCGATGACGACGAGCACCGCCAAGTCGCCGGACGTGCAGGTCTCCACGACCTCGACCTTCGCCTCGCCGCCGCGAAAGAACTGCGCTAGAGCATCCAACGCCCCGTCCGAGTCGTCGAATCCTCGCGCCGGGTCGCCACCGTACGGCGACATGAGCGTGTAGTCGTGCGCATGCTTGATCCGGGCGGCATAGCCCTCGATATCGCCCGAAATCAGGGCTTGCGCCGCCTCGGTTATCCGTTGAACGAGCGCGGCTAGCTCTTGGTCCGTCACTGTGCGAGCCAAGGCCCACACCTCCCCGGCGTCGGATGTGTGCGCATGCTACGGACTTACACGACAACTGGGATGGATGCGCGGCCTGAGCGCTATTCGAGGGGCGAGCCGCCGCTGACTGCCTCCCCTCTTCGACCTCGCCGGTGTCGACGAAGCCAAAGCGTGTGTAGAAGGACTGCGGCGAGTGCTCGCCCGGGTGGTAGCTGAGCTTCATCTCCTTGACGCCGTCTGCGGTGCTTCTTCTGACGAGCAGTTCAGATGCGCGCAGCCACGTACCTGTGCCTGGTGGCCGGCGTCGATCATGAAGCGCCAGACCCAGAACTCCTTCGGCGGGTCGCGGAACGCCATGACGAACCCCACGGGATCGTCATCGGCATAGATGGCGCGAAACCACGACCGTGGCTCGAAGTGAGCCTCGGCGATCGAGCGTGCGTTCGTGGCGACGTACGGCTCCTGCTCGGGCTCGACCGCGCGAGATCGAGCACCGCCCGTAGTGAGTCCTGTCGGTGATCTCGCGAAGTTCGACCCCGGCGGCCATCTCTGGCATCTGACCAAGATTTGGCGGCGCGCACGATCTGGAGGGATTGCCGCACACCGGACGGTGACGAGTCCACCCAGATCAGCCGAGCCAGACCTTGCGGTGGGGCTCTGGCGCGGCGTTAGGTCTCGCAGACGTCGCACTGCGTAATGGCGTTGAGCAGGCCGAGGAGGCTGGCGAGGACCGGTACGAGCAGGGCCACCTGGAGGGAGCGGTCTCGCGCCTCCTTGTTGATGCGGAGGATCTCTGCCTGCACGTCCTTCGGGCTCGTCGGCGAGCAGCGGCTGCGAGCTGCGCGTTGCTCATCACCTCGGCGTCGTCCTCGAGCGTGTCTGCGATCTGCTGCTGTTGTGCCGGTGGGATCACCGCGCTGTCTTCGGTCTGGTTGGTGAACGAGAAGGCGAGGAAGGCGAGCATGATGCCGCCGGCCATCGCCAGTCCGAACGAGAGCCCGAACGAGCCTGCCGCCGGAGTTCACTCCGGCTGCCTCGCTCACCCGTTCCTCCTCGATCGGGGAAAGGGTGTAGTTGTTCAGCTGCGATACGAGGAGGCCGAGCCCCGAGCCGGTGATCAGCAGCGGGACGAAGAGCGCCCAGCCCGAGTCCGTGCGGGGCACGATCGGGATGATCAGCGGCCATGCCCGACCGTGCACGAGGGCGAATCCGACCAGGATGATGTTGCTCGGGCGCCGGCCGCCCGCCTTGCGTCCCGCGAGCAAGCGCGACCGCGAACATGCTGAGCGAGAGCGGCGCCAGGGTCAGTCCCGTCTTCAGCGCGTTGTACTCGAGCGTCATCTGCAGGAAGATCGGGAGCGCGATCATCGCGCCGCCCAGCGTGACGTTCTGCAGCAGCTGCCCGGAGATCCCGGTCGTGAAGTGCGGGAACCTGAACAGGCCCGGGTCGAGCAACGTCGGCTTCCCTGCCCGCTTGCGCCGCACGAGCCAGTAGGCCAGCAGCGCGAGCGCGACCGCTCCGATCGCGATCAGCAGTCCGACGAAGCTCGCCGCCTTCCTGCCAGACGAGGATGCCGAGCACGAGGCCGCCCATGCCGAGCACCGAGAGGATCGCGCCGACGACGTCGATCTGCCGCGGCCCCGTGTAGGCCACGTCGTGGACGAGCTTGATCTGAGACAGCACGACCGCGATCACGACGACCTCGAGCCCGAAGCCGACACGCCACGAGAGGTACGTGGTCACGAAGCCACCGAGCAGCGGCCCGACCGCGGCAGCGATCGCGGCAGCGGCCCCGACCAGCGCGTACGTCCTGCGTCCGGGCCGCGCCCTCGAAGTTCCCGTGGATCAGGGACTGCATCGCGGGCAGCAGCAGCGACGCCCCGAGCCCGCCGATGATCGCCCAGAAGATGATGATCGCGGTCAGGCTCTGGGCCAGCGTCATCGCCAGGGCTCCGATCGCGTAGGCCAGCAGACCCGAGCACGTAGGCCCGCTTGCGCCCGATCAGATCGCCGACCTTGCTGCTGATCAGGATGAACGCGGCCGACACCAGCGCCTCCAGCGCGATCGCGGCCTGAACGCTGCTCACGGTCGTGTCGAGATCCTCGACCACGGCCGAGATCGAGACGTTCATCAGCGACGTGTCCACGACGAGCACGAACATCGCCATCGCCAACAGAACGGCGAGCCTAGGACTGCCGGGCTTCCCTCCGCGGGAACGACGCTGGTACCCATCGTCGCTCATACGCGATCCACGCTCCCGCCCTCACGAACGTCGACACCTACGGTCAGCCGCTCCTGGCCACGCTTGACGTGACGCGGATCGTACGAGAGCGACCGGAGCGCACAGTGGGGCCTGACTGCGAGGTACTAGGGTCCTGTGGGCTCAATGGCGGGTTCGGTGAAATCGCGACTCAGGGTCACGCGGCAGCAGATCCTGGCGTTCCGACGACGAGTCGGCGCGCTCGACGAGCGAATGCCGATGGGCTCGCAGTCGCTGCGGCGGGCGGCGTGGGCCGGCCTGCAGGACAGCATGCCGAGAGCCGCGCTGCTCTCGTTGCACGCGCGGGTCGACGGGGTCGAGTCGTCGACGTGGGAGGATCCCTCGCTCGCCCAGCTGTGGGGCCCTCGGTACCAGCACCTATGTCGTCGCGAAGCGCGACTTCGCGCTGTTCTCGCTCGGGAGGCTTCCCGACAACGCCAAGAGCCGGCTTCGGGCCGAGCGCATGGCCGAGCGGTTGCACGCCCACCTCGACGGCAGGCGGATGACGGACCGCGAGGTTGGGCGCGCGCTCGGCGTCGGCAACGCGATCAGGTACGCCGCGACGACGGGCACGGTCGCCATCCGCTGGGAGGGCGCGCGTGCGCCGACCGTCTGGACGGTCGTCGCTGCGGAGATCGACCCGGCCGACGCGTGTCGCGAGCTCGCTCGACGCTACCTCCACATTTTCGGACCCGCGACGGCTGACGGGTTCGCCCGCTGGGCAGGGATCTCCCGCCGGTCGGCGACTGACGCATTCGCCTCCCTCGAGGGATCGCTGCTGCCGGTTCGATCGCCACTCGGCGACGAGTGGCTGCTCGCAGAAGACGAGCCGGCGATTCGCGCCGCCGAGACGGTCGCGCGCGCCCGCGCGCCTGCTGCCGAGCGGCGATGCCTACTTCCTGCTCGACGGAGCAGAGCGGGAGCTTCTCGTTCCGCGCGAGGATCAGCGGCAGCGTCTGTGGACGCCCCGCGTGTGGCCAGGCGCGCTCCTCGTCGAAGGCGAGATCCGCGGAACCTGGAGACGGGCGCAGCACACCGTGCGGATCGACGCCTGGGCACGTCTCTCGCGTGGAGCGCGCGACGCGATCGAGGCCGAGGCCGAACGCCCTGCCGCTTCCAGGCGCTCGACCGGCCGATCGAGGTGGTCTGGAACACATGAGCAGCGCCTCCACCATCTCGTCCTCGATCCCGAAGGATCGAACACCCTGATAACGATGAGAATCCAAACCGGCCCGCTGCATCAAACAGCCCGGAAGGAGGGACGATGCTCGACCACGTCATCATCACGGTCGGTGACTATCAGCGGAGCAAGGAGTTCTACGAGAAAGCCCTGAAGCCGCTCGGCTACGGGCTGATGGAGTTCGAGAGCGGGAGCGGTGGTGCTTTCGGCCCCGAGGGCAAGCCCGTGTTCGCTGATCCGGCAAGGCGAGCCGCACGCCGTCCACGTTGCGTTCAATAGCCCGGACCGTGCGACCGTGGACGCGTTCTACGAGGCTGCGACCGCAGCTGGCGGCAGGACAACGGTCCGCCCGGGCTGCGGCCCCACTATCACGAGCACTATTACGGAGCGTTCGTACGACCCCGATAGTTAGCTTCTAACATTGATTTACTTCTAACGTGGTTCGGCAGACCACCATGGATCGCACCCTCGGGGAGGAGGTGCGTTAACAGTGCGTAGCAAAGTTCTCCCTGCTCATCGACGGATTCTGGGCACCCTTCGGCGCTTACAGGACTCCCGATCGCGCCGATCACGGTGCCGTCAGGGACGACCTGCTTTCGGGAGGGGCGACGCCCCGCCTGCCTCTTGAGTCGCGCCCAGCCCGGTGAAGCAGAGTGGCAGGTATGTCTCCCTGAATCTTGTCCACGGAAGCGACGGTAGCCAGCAGTCGGAATCAGTTTGGTGCTAGCTCCGCGGGCCTCCTGCTGGGAGTCCTCCTCGTAATCGCCCCTCGTCATCGCCATGCCGAGCGCGGGAAGCGGCCACGCGCAGGCGACTCACCCGCGCCGTGGCGACCGGATTCGTCGGATGCATCGAACTGACCGGCACACGTTCGCCACAAAGCGTACTGACCAAGCTGCGCACCAAGCCGCTGCCAGCCGGCGCTCACGACAGCGGATCGACTGGCACCCGCGGGCGTCATCGGGCCCGCCGGCCGCAAGGCGCGACAAGGGTTACGCCGGTGTGGCGCAGAACCGCTGGGGCAACTGGTGGCCGCGGCGCCGCGGGCCGCAAAAGGGTGCGACGGGAGCGAGCGGTGCCAAGGGAGTAACTGGCCCAAGAGGTGTAACGGGTGCGAAGGGTGCTATCAGCGCTACCGGTATCGGGCGCGACCGGTCAAACGAAAGGTGCTCGCAGAGTCCGACCGGGCGACCGGACCGACGAGCGCGACGGGATCGAAAGGCGCGACGGGCGTGAAGGGAGCCACAGGCGCGAAGGGTGCGACTGGAACTGACGGGCCCGACTGGAGCGACGGGCGACCAGGCGCTTGGTCAACAGGCGCCAGGGGGGCCCGACCGGTGCGAAGGAGCCAGCGGGGCAAGGGGGTCACGGGAGCGAGGGGGCGCAACCGGTGCCAGGAACCACCGGCGCCAAGGGAGCAACAGGAACTGCCGGACCGACCGGCCTCCGGCGCCAGGGTCCCACGGGCGCGAAAGGCGACCGGCGCCAAAGAGGCGCGACGCCATCGGCGGAAGAACGGGACAAAGAGGGCGTCACCGGGGCCAAAGGGCGCGACGGCCTGCGAGGCCCAACTGGCACGAAGAGGGCCAACGGGCGCGAAGGGCCAACAGGCATGGCGAAAAGGGGAGAGCGGGTTCGAAGAACTGGTGCAAAGGGCCCGGAAACCGGAGCCCGGCGTCACCAGTCGTCGGCGGCGGGAACACACCGTCGGCGGCACGCTCGGTGCCAATGCGTTCATGGGCATGTTCGTGCCGAGGCTCGAACGCGAGAGCGAGGCCCTGGTTCGGCAGCCGATGCCGTTGCCGGAACGCTCCAGGAACTTCTTCGTTCGACTCGACGCCGCCCTGGCAGGCAGGACCTCGATCTGCCTACACCACAGTGCCTGCCAGCGCCGCCACAACGCTTACCTGCACGATCACGACCGCCGGCGGAGCCTCATGCTCGGATTGACGCCAGATTCCGTCGCGTTTGCGGCGGGCGACCTCATCTCGATCGGGACCACCCGTACAGGGGCAGTCGGGCCACGGGCACGCGCTGGACGGCCTTCCAGTAGCCGGCTAGCCACGTACGCGGACTCGGAGAGAGACAGACCGAGCCAGGCACAAGCTCTGGGCCCGGGCCGCGAGTTACTCAATGTGCGATCGAGGGCGGCGGCATGAACTTGCGGAATCACCGACGCTGAGCATGTCGTCGACGATCCGCGACAGGCGAAACGTGTCGTTGTTGACGAGCACCACGATCGTGACGTCTTCGCGTGGGCAGGTACCACATCTCGCTCTGGAAGCCGTCGATCTGACCGGCGTGGCCCACCAGCTCAGACCACTGCACCACTGCTGCTCCCATCACACTCCAGCCCGTACTCGTACCGTTCACCCGTCCCGCGGAGATCAGTCATCTCCGATCGAGCGAGGCTTTCTTCAGCACGCTGCTCCTCCAAAGAGGGCGTCGGCCCAGACTGCGAGCGAGCGCGCGTCCGCCGCCATTCCTCCGGCCGCCCAGGCCGAACCGGGACGCTCTCGCGTTCGGGACGAACGAAGTCCCGTCCGAGACGTCCCGTCCGAAACGCCCTGGGCGGGAGAGGCGTTGAGGGCCGTATAGCCGTGGGCGATGTCGGCGGACGGCGGCGAACCCGCCTGGAGGCGGATCTCTTCGAGGTCGAGCGGCTCGAGTAGACGGGTCTGGATCTGCTCCGAAAGCGGCCTGTCCGTCGTTCGTTCGATCACCATGCCGAGCAGGGTGTAGTTGGTGTTGGAGTAGTGGAAGCCCTTTCCCAGACGAGCCGGAGAAATTACAGCGCCTTGACGTACTGCAAAGGTTCGCTCCGCAGTCAGGGCAGGAGCAATGCGTGGC
>ERZ1370068.1464-contig-11361_pt1 | contig 78967 bp, 99 predicted proteins | sample MGYA00561227_ERZ1370068 | MGnify/ENA primary metagenome ERZ1370068 (study PRJEB38410, sample SAMEA6850437) | metagenome | study: Metagenomic assessment of the ecological functions of the soil: analysis of the soil microbiota associated with the... | reverse complement strand
TTGCGTTATCGGTGATCGCATCGCCGTTGTCAGTTAGGCAATCACCACGCCCGCGCCACCAGGAGTACTTGAGCCTCGGTGTGGTAGTCATCGCGCGATCTGATGCGGCGTGGAGCCGCGCGCCTGACTGGCCGCCAGACCTCAGCAGCGGCTTCAGGAATATCCTCCCGTCCCACGCGATGTCCACATCTGACTCTTCTCTTCAATTCGAATCCCATCACTTGAAACATGATATTGAAGTAGTGGCTTGAGGTGAAGTGATAAACCCGACCATCTCGTTCTGATCATCGCTGGTGCATGGTGAAATGAAGGAAGGTCGTTTAGAACCGGTGAGGTGATGATTGTGTCGGACTGATCCCGCTAGCGTGCCAGAGACATGAGGTATATCGGTGTCTCACGGCGCCCGATGATCTGATGCCGTTGATCGGTCTGAAATCCTGTGCGGCAGCTTCCGCCCCGTGCAGCTTCGCCGAGCTCACGTTCAGGTCGCAGCGCGCGCTGGATGAACGCGCAGATGACATTATCTGATCCTCTCTGCGCTTGTCGTGGTTTGATAGCTTCGGGGATCGGTCATCGTTTATTCCCGGTTCTGGACGTTAAGTTCAGGCTTTCAAAACTGATCCTGAGTTTTTTAAATGCGTTCTCTGCCAGGATCGCGACGGTCAGGGCGCTCAGGTAGATTATATTGACCGGCTCTACTGGCGCGCGTATCAGTGATGCTGGCTCTCCTGACGCCCTTGATCAAACCAAAGGCTCATGGGGGGGGACGTTCATGGTGTGAGATAGTCAAACAGCTTCATCCCCAATGGTAGGTTTTCGGGACGAGACTGCGCGCGGCTTCGGTCATAAAACGCTCAATGAAGCTCGGAGTGAGAGATGAGTGGCGCGTTCGCCATGCCTGGGGTCGCCGCCTGGAACTGATCATGCGTAGCCGAGTGGCGCAGATTGCCCGCCCGCGGTATCATCGCGGCGGCTGCTTCGTCGCTGATCGATCGACCTCCCTCCCGTTGCTCGCATCCGGCGCTTCGCCCTGCTCGCCGCTCCCAGTACCGCATACCACTGACGCTTCTGCGCCAGCCTGCGCTAGTGGAGGCTCCTCGTAATATGCGGTTTGCAGCTGACTCACGACTTGAAATCGTTGCTGACTGAAAGCGACCGCGATGGCAGGCGGTCGAGCAGCCCGAGCGTGGCGCCGGCGATGCCGTGAGTCTCGGCCGGGGTCGTGGCCGAGCGCAGCCCGCTCCCGAGGCTCGCCGCTGCCTCTCACGCTGACACTTCAGGCGCACGTCACCCTCATATGCCGGGTGACTCGCTTGTCGGGCACGGACAGGTCCCATGGTTGTCTCGCGGAGAGATTCGCACAGAACGATCGATGCCAGCAGGCTTCCGGAGCGGGAGGGGGACGCGGTCGATGCTCCTGGGGACTTGCGCGGCACCCGCGAACGGACGGCGGCCGGTTTTTAAGCAAGCTCGACAATTTATGGCGGGCGTTGCAGACGCAGCGCGACCTCGGCCTCCGGCGCTGGCTGCGAAGCCCCGCTTGTTTTCAAAGTTTGAAACTGATAAGCGCCGGAGTCCAGAAAGGCGTCGCTGCCTGCTTGAACTCAGCAAGCCGGTCGCGGGAGCTGCCCGCAGGAGCCCGATCGAGTCCGCCCAGAACATGGGCCGCCCGGTAGACTGGCCAGCCGCGTAGCCCGTACGCCCAGATCCGCGTCGAGTGTCGCTGGGCGCGTGATAGCTGATCTTCTCGTCGAGGATCTTGGCGCTCCTGCGACGACCATCAGGATAGAGTGGCTGCCTGGGCAAGGTTCCTCTTCGTCAACCGGAGATCGCTGCGGCGCGCGATGCCCATCGAGGTCGCGAGACGTCGACGATGGATCTTCCTCCACTTCCGAGGCTCGGGCACCGGCGTCCGGTCGCCCCTTCTCTCAGCGCCCGAAGTAGCCGGCGTCCCTGCCTTCGGCCGACCGGCCCAGCATCGCTGAGATGTGCCGGCTACCGGCGCTCGGCGCTTAGCGGCCCTTCTTGCGCGGATGCGCCAGCCGTGATCGTCCAGCTTCCGGCCGGTCGCTCGCGCCATCGCGGAACGGGCTCCATCGAAAGCCGAATTGGTGCGAGCAGGCACCCGGTCCGTGACCCGGCGCGGCTGCCGCCCTCCAGGGATGAGCTTCTCGGCCTGCAGGCCCCGCTGGGTGCAGCATCCGTGTCGCCGACGAGGCGTCGCCAGCACACGCCCACCAGCACCGGCACCTTGCCGATCCGGGCGCCCGACGGTCGCGATGGCGGTCGCTCGTGTCGTCGACGACGTGGCCATGATCCTCGAGCGAGTCGCACTTACGTTGGCCGGGCTGAAGAAGTGAGGTCCGTCACGCTCTCGGGCGCTTGCGGCCGATGGCGATCTCGTCGACGTCGAGCGCTGAGATGTTGGTCGCCAGGATCGCGTCGTGGCTTGCAGATGGCGTCGAGCTTCGCCGAACACTTCCTTCTTGACGCGCATCTCCTCGAACACCGCCTCGACGCTCACCAGCGTCGGCGGTCGCCGCCGCTGAAGTCGGTGCTCGCGTGCGATGAGCAGCTGCTTCTCTGGTCGACGTCGGCCATCGATGCAGACGCCCGCGCTGGTCCGCTGCGCTCTGTAGTTCTTGTGCGCGGGCACGTCCGAGGCCGCGATCGAGCGCCTCCTGCCATTCGGTCCCGCGATCGCGGACCATGCCGGCGTTGGCGAAGTTCATCGCGATGCCGCCGCCCATGGTGCCGGCGCCGATGACCGCCGACCTTCTTGATCGGGTCGGGCGTGTCCGGCCGGCACGTCCGGGATCTTGGCCAGCCTCGCGCTCGGCGAAGAAGAAGTAGCGCTGAGCCTTCGACTGCGCGCCGTTGCATGCAGCTCGACGAACAGCTCGCGCTCGCGGCCGGCGCCCTGATCGAACGGCAGGCTCGACCGCGGCCTCCACGGCCTTGACGCATGTTCTCCGGCGCGCGGAAGCCGCGCGTCTGGCGCGCGATCGACTTGCGGAAGCTCGCGAAGACCTCCGGCTTGCCGCGCACCGCCGCCGAGCTTGTCGTCGAGGTCGCGGATCTTCCAGAGCGGCCGCTTCGTCCAGGACCTTCTCGGCGAAGCGCCACCCCGCGCCGCCGGCGAGGTCGCCCGTCCGACGATCTCGTCGATGAGGCCGGCCTTGAGCGCCTCGTCGGCGCCGATGGGATCGCCGCTGACCATCATCGAGCAGGCCCTTCTCGACGCCCACCACGCGCGCGGCAGGCGCTGCGTGCCGCCGGCGCCAGGCAGGATGCCGAGCTTCACCTCGGGCAGGCCGAAGCGCGGCGGCCTTCGCGCCGACGCGATAGTGACAGCGCGAGCGTGACCTCGAGGCCGCCGCCGAGCGCCGTGCCGTGGATGGCGGCCACGACGGGCTTCGGACGAGCCTGCGATCGAGATCCAGCGCACTCGAGTGAGGCGGCGGCTCCGCGGGCGGCTTGCCGAACTCGGTGATGTCGGCGCCGGCGATGAACGTGCGCCCGCGCGCACGCGATGACGATGGCGGCCTGCACGGCGCGCGTCGGGCAGTCGCCTGCCGGATACCCGTCGTGCAGCCCCGCGCGCACGTGCTGGCTGAGCGCGTTGACGGGCGGATTGTCGACGGTCGGCACGGCCACCCGGCCGCGCGTCTGGAGATCGACCGACTGCGTGATCTTCGCCATGGGCTCCTCGCTGAGTCGTCGAAGTGGCGCCTGTGATAGTTCAGCCGGCGCGGGCCGGGCTCAACAGTCAGCCCTGCGTCGCCGGAGGTCCTGAAAGTCCTTCGCGACGATGTCCCACTGGCGCGCCGGGGTGACGTCGCGGGTTCGGCCGCGGGCCGTGCTCGTTCGGCCGCGGCACGAACGCCGTGCGCAGGCCGACCTCGCTGGCGTGGCCGAGATCGCCGTTGTGGGCGGCGACCATCATGCACACTCGCCCGGCGCGAGCCCGGCAGGGCGGCGGTGGTCCGGTAGCACTCGGGCTGCGGCTTGTAGTGGCGCGCCGCCCCGGCGCCGAGGACCGCGGTCCCACGGGAGCCCACCGTACTCTGGCCATGTTCACGATCAGGGCCACGTTGCCGTTCGGAGAGCGTCGCCAGCACGAACTTCCGCTTGAGGCGCGTGAGCCCGGGCACCGAGGTCGGACCAGGGATCCGAGGCGGTGCCACGCGCGATTCAGGTGATCGGTCTCGGCCTCCGTGAGGCCCTTGATCCCGAACTGCGTCAGGAGCTCTTGTCGAGGCTCTACGGTGAAGGTCGTCGAGCTTCGTCCACTGACGGCGGCCGCTCTGCACCTCGTCCATCGCCGGCTGGTAGAGGCGCGCCACGAGTCGGCGAACTTGGCCCAGTCGACGCTGAGCCCCTTCGCTGCACTGCCGAGGCCTCTGCCTCTCCACGGATGAGGCTCGCGAGCGCCAGTCGACCACGGTGCCGGAGACGTCGAACGTGACGCCTGACGTTCAGGGTAGCCCATTGTCTCCTCCTCTATTGAAGAATGCCGGCGCGCTCGAGGGTGGCGGAAGTCAGCTCCGTGGCTCCGCTCGTAGTGCGCGCGCAGCAGGTCGCCTGCCGAAGTCAGTTCCGCGGATCGATGCCACACGGAATGGACGTGGTTGGCGCGGTTCTGACTGTTGTCGTACTCGATGAGGAGCGTCGGGCCGTGCAGCCGATGTAGTGAGTGCGGCTGCCGGGGGATCGATCGGGCCGGCCCACGCGAAGCTGCGTGCTCGCTTCCCGCCTCGCGCATGCGCCGCAGCTCCTCCTCGGCGATCTCGCCCGCATGTTGCGGGCGTAGGTCTCGATGAGGCGGAGCGCCAGCGCGCGCGTGGCTCGGCGCCAGAGCTCGCCGAGCGCGACGCCGGCCGGCGTCTTCAGGCTGTCGGCGCGGCCCGGCCCAGCCCACGATGTCGCCGGGCGACTCGGCGGCGAGATGACGAGACGTGCCGCGCAGGCTCGCGTCGACACGCCACGCGCGAGGGCGAACGCGAGATCCTGCTCCTCGGCCAGCGCGCGTAGCCTGCGCTGCGGCCCCGAGGGCACCTCGGCCGGATCAGCGCCGAAGAAACGCGGGCGTGACGGAGAGGGCCGGCCGGGAACCAGCGTGAAGTTGAGCGACGAGATCGATGCCCCTCGAGGCGCCAGCCGCACGAGGGCCGTCGCCTCGGGCGCGCCGGAAGACGCTGACGTAGTACTTCTGGGATCGCGCAGGAAGCCGCCGAAGGTCTCCAGCTGGCGCAGGACCTCCTCGAGCTTCACCACGTTGACGGCCTTAGCGCGCTACGCCCGAGAGCGACGCCTCCATCCAGCTCGTGGCGCGGCCGCGCGGGCGGCGAGGTGCATGTCCTTGAACGCGACGCCGCGCGCGGCTGCGCGGTATGTAGTGCCAGTTCCTGCGCTCGTCGTGGCTCGAGCGGGAACAGCGCCGCCTGACGCTGCCCGGGCTCGAGCGCCCGCCACGAAGGCCGCGGCCGCTCGCGCCATCGCGCGCGCGCCGTCCTGGACTTGCGCCTGGATCGACCGCGGCGCGGCGGCGCTCAGCACCGCCGCGGCGACCGCGCCGTGCGGTAGCTTCGCCGGCGAGGTGAACGAGCCTCATGGCGCTCACCGTCCCAGGTAGAGAGCCGGCGCACGCGCTCGTCGTTCCGGATGACGTCGCCGGCGCCCTCGCTACCGGTTCTGCCCCAGCTCCAGCACGTAGGCGTAGTCGGAGATCTCGAGGGCCTTGGCGGCGTTCTGCTCGACCATGAGGATCGTCTGCCCGCTCCGCCGGAGGCGCTCTCGACGATGCCGGAAGATCTCCGTGAAGACGAGGGGCGCCAGACCGAGCGTCGGCTCGTCGAGCAGGATGAGCCGCGGCTGAGGAGCAGCGCCCGCGCCATCTCCAGCATCTGCTGCTGGCCGCCGGAGAGATCGCCGGCCCGCGCGCCGCCGCGACTCGCGCAGGACGGGAAACGTCTCGTAGAGCGCGCTCGATCTCAGTCCGAGCTCGGCCGAGCGCGGCCGCGTGTAGGCCCCGAGCCGCAGGTTCTCCTCGACGGTCATCAGGGAAAGACGTTGCGGCCCTGCGGGACGTACGCCATGCCGCGAGCGCAGGAGATCGGGCCGGCGGCCGGTTGCGTGACGTCCTGCGCCGTCGAAGCGTCACGCGACCCTGCCAGGCGGGCAGGAGCCGAAGAGGGCCTTGAACACCGTCGACTTGCCCGCGCCGTTCGGGCCTGATGATCGAGACCACCTGGCCGGACTGCGACGTCGAGGGTCACGCCCTTCAGGATCTCGAGCTTGCCGTAGCCCGCGTGGAGATCGCGCGCCTCCGCAAAGCAGGCGCCAGCCCGTCACCTCCCGAAGTACGCGTCGAGCACCGAGCGGGTTGTCGGCGACCTCGGCCGGCGTGCCCTCGGCGATGCGCTCGCCCTGGCTCAGCACCACGATGCGCCGGCAGAGCGACATGACCACTTCCATGTTGTGCTCGATGACCACGAACGTGTAGCCCCGCCCGTTGCAGCTCGAGGATGTGCTCCATCAGATGTCTTGATCATCGTGGGGTTCACGCCGGCCATCGGCTCGTCGAGCAGGATGAGCTGAGGGATCGGACATGAGCGCCATGCCGAAGTCGAGGAGCTTCTGCTGGCCGTAGGAGAGGTTCGAGGCCGAGGTTGTCGCTGCAGCTGCGACGATACTGCCGGGAACTCGAGCAGCGCCATCGCGCGCGCCGTCTCCTGGTCTCCTCGCGGCCGGAGCAGGCGGGCAGAGCAGCGTGCCCGTCCTCTCCTGGCGCGGCGACCAGCATGTTCTCGAGCACGGTCATCTCGGGAAAGAGCTGGATGAGCTGGAACGTCCGCGCGACACCCCGCTTGTACACGATGTCGGCGCTCCGGCCGGTGATGTCCTCGCCGCGGAAGAGCACCTGGCCGCCGGAGGGCGGCAGCACGCCGGTGACGCAGTTGAACAGCGTGGTCTTGCCCGAGCCGTTGGGGCCGATGACGCCGAGCAGCTCCCGGGCTCGACGCTGAGGCTGACCCCGCTCAGCGCGGAGAGGCGGAAGAAGTGCTTGGTGAGGTCGCGGATTTCGAGAAGCGCCAGCGGCAGAGTCCCAGAGGCCCACGAGCCCCTTCGGCATGAACAGCATCATGAGGATCACGGAGAGCGCGTAGATGATCAGATAGAGGCCTTCAGAGCCCCGAAGGACCTCGCGGCAGCATCGGTGACGACGACGCGCGCCGATGAAGGGCCCCTCGAAGCGCCCGAGCCCGCCGAGCACGACCATCATCAGGAACTGGATCGAGCGATCGAGCGTGTAGGCGCCGGGGTCGATGTAGCCGAGGAGCGGCGCGAAGCAGCGCCCCGCCCGTCCCGGCGTAGGCGGCGCCGATGGCGAAGGCCATCAGCTTGTAGTTCCGCAGGCTGACCCCGACCACCTCGGCCGCGCATCTCGTTCTCCCGGATGGCGCGGAAGGCCCGCCCCCAGCGGGAGTCAGGATCCAGTAGGCCGAGGCGACCACGACCGCCGCCCATCCGAGGATGTAGAGGTAGTAGGCGCGATCGGACGTGAAGCTGAGCGGCCCCAGCGCCGGCGCGCGCGACGCTGGAGATCCCGAACGAGCCGCCGGTCAGCGATTCCCAGTTCCGCAGCACCAGGAAGACGATGATGTTGAAGCCGAGCGTCACCATGGCGAGATAGTGATGCTTCACCTTCAGGGCCGGGAACCCGAGCACCAGGCCCCAGGCCGAACGCGATCGACCACCCCGAGCACGAGCCCCGCCTCGAACGGGCAAGCCGTGCTGGCCGCACGATCGCCACCGCGTAGGAGCCGAGGGCCATGAAGGCCGCGTGGCAGAGCGAGATCTGGCCCGCGTAGCCGAGGGTCAGGTTGAGACCGATGGCCAGGATCAGCGTAGACCAGCGTGAGGCTCAGCACGTAGAGCTTGTACTGATCGAGGACCAGGGGCAGGAGCGCGCAGGCACCAGCGCGCGGGCCGCCACGAGGGCCAGCGGCCGCGGCGCCTACGTCACGACCACTCTTCCTTCACGCCCCAGAGCCCCTCGGGCTTGAGCAGCAGCACCGCGATGAGGATCACGAGCGGCGAAGGCGTCCCGGAAGTGGCTGGAGATGTAGGCGGCCGAGTAGCGTCTCCGACCACGCCGACCAGGAGGCCCGCCGAGCAGCGCGCCCGCGGATCTGGTTGAAGCCGCCGATGATCGCCGCGTAGAAGGCCTTGAGCCCAGGGCTCACGCCGATGTCGTACTTCACCAGGTAGATCGGCGGCGATCAGGATGGCGGCCACCGCAGTGAGCGCGGCGTTCAGCACGAACGGTGAGCGTGACCAGGCGCGACACGTTGATGCCGAGCACCGAGGCCAGCGTCCGGTTCTGGGCGACCGCCTGCATGGCCCAGCCGGAGCTTGGTGCGGGTGATGAAGAGCTGGAGCGCGCCGATGACGACGGCGGCGAACGGGATGTTCGCCAGATCTCTTCCAGCGACAGCACGATGGTCGTGCCCGAGCCGGATCGGCTCGCGCGAGAAGAGTGGCCGGGAACGGCAGGGCCAGCGGGGTCCAGAACTGCTGGAGCGAGTAGCGGATGAGCAGGCTGAGCCCGATGGTGGCGATGACCAGCGGGAGCACGCCCATCTTGAGCAGGCGCGGTGACCAGGAGCTTCCTTGACGCCGACGCCCAGCAGCAGCGTCGAGACGAGTACGGTGGCCAGCATGGCGGCGACGAACGGGAACCGGAGGATGACGAAGAACAGCACCATGGCGAACGCCGGCAGCACCACGAACTCGCCCTGCGCGAAGTTGATCGTGTTCGACGTCTGCCACAGGAGCACGAAGCCGATGGCCGCCATGGCGTAGATCGCGCCGATCGAGACGCCGGCGACGGAGAGCTGGACGAAGTCTCCACGTCGTGCTCGGTGGCTCCGCTACTTGCAGGGGCGGACGTTGTACGGGCCGCCCAGCATCCCGACCGTCTTGGCCACCACCGACTTCCCGTCCTTCACCTCGACGATGAAGCTCGGCCGGTCGACGCTCCCCTTCTCGTTCACGTACAGGTCCATGAGGAGGCCCGCCTCCTCGTTGGTCGTGAACAGGTTGTTGTGCAGGCAGGCGCTGCACCTTGGCCTGATCCCAGCTGCCGACCCGCTGCACCGCGGCCTTGAGCATGTGCACGCCGATGTAGCCCTTGAACGCGTTGTGGTCGGGCACGCGGTTGTACTTCTCCTGGAAGCGGCGGCTCATGTCGACCATGAGCGGCACCGGCGCGCCGGCGGTCAGACCGACGTGGCACCGCGACGCCGTTGACGGCGGCGCCGCTGGGCGTGATGCGTGGTCTGCGCGCAGAGGGTCGTCTCGCCGACGGGCTCGACGGTGAGCGCCATCTTCCGGAGCTGGATCATGAAGCGCGCGTTCTCTTCCTCGTGGTTGTAGACCATGACGTGGGTGGCGCCCGAGGCGCGCACCTTCGTCAGCTCGGGCGTGAAGTCCGGCCTGCTGAACCTCGGTCGGAGATGTCGACGACCGGCGTCTTCCCGCGCTCCTTCAGGAACTGCACGAACATGTCGTGGCCGCCCTTGCCGAAGGCGTTGTTCACCCAGATCAGGGCGATCTTCTCCGCCTTCAGATCGTCGAGCAGCCAGCGGACCATCTTGGCCATGCCGGTGTCCTGGGTGAACGAGGTCAGGAAGATGTTGTCGTTGCCCTTCTGGGTGTGATGATCGACTCCGATCCGGTGAACTGCGGCACGCCCGCCTGCTTCGCGATGTCCATGTTGGCCACGGTGCTCGAGCTGTACACGGTGCCGAAGATCGCGAAGGGCTTGTCGTTGAGCACGCGCCGCATGACGGCCACCGAGGTCGGCGGATCGGTCTGGGTGTCCTGCACCGTCGTCTCGAGCTTCATGCCCGAGGATGCCGCCCTTCTTGTTGATGTCCTCGACGGCCAGGTTGACCGCGTCGCGCCACATCGCGCCGACGCTGGCGCCGCCGCCGGTGATCTCGGCGACGATCGGCAGCTTGACGACGCCCTGCGGGCTGGCCGGAGAAACGGCGGTAGCGATCAGAAGCGCCGCGAGCATGAGAGCTTCGGTCGGGCTGGATCGCATGGGGAAAGTCCTCCCTTGAGCTCGTCTAGCGCGCGATCCCGAAGGCCGCGGCCTTCCAGCGCGGATCGTCGGCGGCGTCGAGTCGGTCGCGGACGCGACGCTAGGAGCCGGCCCGCGCCGGTCTCGCCCCAGAACCACCGGGCGATCTCCTCGCCGCCGGCGCCGGGCTTCATCGCCAGGTGCCCTCGAAGTAGAGCGTCTTGAGATCGTCGGCGCAGTAGCGGATGAAGTTGGGGAGCGGCACGTCCGCCGGGCGCTCCGGTCATGTCGGCGTCCTGACCGTCGGCGAACTTCTCCGAGGAAGCGCACCACGCCGCGAAAGCGCGTGGCCGGAATGCCGCTGAGCCCCAGGAGCGTGCGGCCGCCGCTCTTCTCGACCCAGACCTCGTGATAGCGGCGCATCTGGTGTTCCTTCCATCGCGACGTCCGCGGGCACCGACTCCGCCGGCTTGATCCCCGACGCCTGCGGCGGCGCGCCCGGCTGATCGCCGGGCTCCGCGTCGTCCGGGAAGTCGCGCAGCACCGGCCCGGCCGGCTCGGCCAGGAGGTCGAGCGCGGCCCGCAGCACGCGATGCTGCAGCGCCGGATCGTCGGGCCGGCCGAGCGCGTAGCCGAAGGGAAACGGCACCCACAGCGCGCGCGGCGGCTTCACCTTCTCGGTGTGCTCACGCACGAGGCTGATCGACGTCGTGGCGACGCCCGCAGCCTCGAGGACCGGGCCAGCACACCGCCGGTGTGCGTGCAGTTCGGTCACGTCGGGTGATGAGCGCCGCGTCCACGCCGTCGGCGATGAGCCGCCGGGCCACCTCGGGACCGGTCTGGTCTCGATGCGCGCGACCTCGCGCTGGGCGCCCATGAACGAGTAGTGGCTCGGCCCGAGCCCGCCGAGCTCGCCCCGCGCGACCAGCTCGTGCAGCCGGTCGATCGGGAACGAGACGTTGATATCCCGCATGATCGCGACGCGATCGAAGCCGATGCTCGTGTGGCTCTGGACGATGTCGACCGCGGGCGTCCCGGACGGAATCACGCGATACGTCTGGTCGCCCGGCGTGAAGAGCCGGTCACCGCGGACGTGCAAGCCGGCGGTGGTCACGATGGCCAGCCGGCCCGCCGCGAGCGGCTTCGTCGGGCGCGCGAACGGCGCGGTGTCGTTGACCTGCGCCGGGAACGTCAGCAGGTTGTTTCGGGAGATCTGCGGCAGAGCGGTCGAGTCGTGGCATGTGCGGATCAGGAACCCTGATACTGCCCGGCCGCGCCCACGCAGTCAAGGCGAGCCGACCGCCCCGCCGTCACGCCGCTGTACCGGCTCCCGGACGTTGACGGCGGCGGAGAACTACCGGTACGGTAGGCGCATGGCGCCGGCAATCGAATCGGACGTGACGACACGGCGCTGGCGGCGTGTCGAGTACGAGCGTCTCGTCGGCCTCGGTATTTTCGCGGGCGAGCGACTGGAGCTGCTCGACGGCCTCCTCGTCGTCCGCGAGCCCCAGGGTAGCTCGCACGCCGCGATCGTGGAGCAAATCGGGCGGGTTCTGGCCGCCGCGTTCGGCGACGGCTGGCACTCCCGCCATCATGCACCGCTTGCTCTCGGCGAGCACTCCGAGCCCGAGCCGGACGTGGCCGTTGTCGCCGGGATGCCGCGCGACTACGTCGCGGCCCATCCCTCGACCGCCGCGCTCGTCGTCGAAGTGGCCGATTCGAGCCTCCGGCTGGACCGTCGCGTCAAGGCGAACGTCTACGCGCGGGCCGGCTTGCCCGAATACTGGATCGTGAACCTCGTCGCTCGCACGCTCGAGGTCTATCGAGACCCGCAGCCAACGGCGGACGCGGCGAACGACTGGGCTTATCGTTCAACCGACGTCCTGAGCCTTCCCGCGGATGTGGCGCCACTGCGGGCGCCCGGCGTTCGGATTCCGCTCGCCGACCTTCTTCCTGACCCTGGGCCGACGTGCAGCGGCCCGGCGGCTGACGCGCCGCCCGTCCCGCGTCCTCAGGTACCGCATCCGCGGCCGTGAGATCATCCAGGACGCGGGTGAGACTTCTCTCGGGGATACCTGGGGAGGGTGAATGAACATCCTGCTCGTGTCGATGCCGGACTCGTTCGAGCACATGCCCACGGTCGGCATCCGCATGCCGAACGGCGCCCTCAGCTCGCTGGCCGGCAACGTCGATCCTCATCATCGCGTCGCCGTCGCCGACCTCGTGCTCGTGCAGCGCGAGGTGCGCGCGACCCTCGAGCGACTTCGTCCGCGATCACCAGCCCGATCTGGTCGGCCTGTCGATCATGACCTTTCAGCGGAAGACGGCGCTGCGCATCGTCGAGCTCCTGCGCGCGCTCCGCCCCGACGTGCGGATCGCCGTCGGCGGCTACGATCCGAGCCTCGCCCCCGAGGCCTACACCGACGGGCCGGCGCCGGTCGACTTCATCGTGCGCGGCGAGGGCGAGCTGACGTTCCGCGAGCTGGTGCGGGCGCTCGAGCGGGGCAGCGGACTCGACAGCGTCGCCGGGCTCTCGTACCGGACGGGCGGCGCCTTCCAGCACAACCCGGATCGTCCGGTCCACGGCCTGGCCGACGGCGAGATCAGGCCACCGAATCGAGGCGCCCGAGTCCTGCGGGACTACGAGTTTCTCGGCCGGCCGGTCGACGTGGTCGAAACCTCGCGCGGCTGCACGTTCGATTGCAGCTTCTGCTCGATCATCGAGATGCGCGGGCGCAACTTCCACACCTTCACCTTCGACCGCGTCCTGGCCGACATCCGCGATGCCCGCGATCACGGGGCGCGGGCGATCTTCCTGGTCGACGACAACATCACGCTGAACGTCCGGCGGTTCGAGGCGCTGTGCCAGGCCATCATCGACGCCGGCCTCGACGACCTCGACTATCTTGTGCAGGCGATGACCTCGGCCATCGCCGCCCACGGCGCCACGCTGGCGCCGCTCATGCGCCGCGCGGGCTTTCGCTACGTCTTCCTCGGGATCGAGAACATCCTGGACGACGATCTCCGCTTCCTGCGCGCCCGGGCCAAGAACGCGCTGCGCGGGAGCGGCAACAGCGCGGGCAACGCCACGACGACGGCGATCGAGCACCTGCACCGGCACGGGATGTATCGTCGTGGGCGGCCTGATCGTGGGCAATCCCGATGACACGCCCGCGTCGATCGAGGCCAACCTGGACTTCGCGCGGCGCTGGGTGGACTACCCGTACATCCAGCACCCCACGCCCTACCCGCGCACGCCCATGACCCGGAGTTCCGCGAGCGCGGCCTCGTCATCAACGAGAACCTCGAGGAGTACGACGGCACGACCGCCGTCGTCCGGACCGAGCACGTGGCGGCCGAGGAGATCGAGTTCCTTCGCTGGCGGGCGGAGCGCTGGATGAAGGTCCGCCACATGCGCGCCGTCGTGAAGGCCAGCCCGCGCTTCGTTCTCCGGAACTGGCGGACCATGCTGGCGCACACGTTCCGCGGCGGAAGCTTTCTCAAGGCTCTGCTCGGGCTCGAGGACGAGCGCGCCGTCTTCGCGCGCTATCGCGCCATCCGAAGGCGCGAGCGCGAGTACGTGTAGATCGATCATTCAGGGGGTGTCTCGGTCGTGACCGGGGTGTGCGGGAGGGTGGTGCTCGGGGGCGCGCTGGCGTTCGCGGTTCTGGGCGTCGGGGGCGGGTCGGCTGGGCGGGGAGCTTCACCATCGAGCCGGGCCAGAGCGCGCTGGTCGTGCAGGTGTTCAAGGACGGCGTGGCGGCGAGGCTGGCGCACGATCACGTGGTACAGGCGCGCGCCTTCTCGGGCTCCGTCGCCTACGATCCCCAGAAACCCGACGCGTCGTCGATCCAGGTGAAGGTCGAGGTCGGGTCGCTCGTGGCCGACGAGCCGGCCACCCGGCGGAAGTTCGGTCTGGCCGCCGGGGATCCGTCGGCCAAGGATCGCGCCGACATCGAGGCGGCGATGAAGTCCGACGGCCAGCTCGCCGCCGCGCGCTTCCCGTCGATCAGCTTCGCGTCGACCACGATCGCGAAGCAGCCCGACGGCCGGTTTCTCGTCACGGGCCGGCTCACGATCCGCGGCGTCACCCACGAGGTCAAGTTTCCCGCCCAGATCGCCATGGATGGAGGCCTCCTCCGCGGGCGCGCCCAGCTCACGTTCAAGCAGAGTAGCTTCGGCTACCAGCCCTATAGCGCCGCCCTGGGGGCCATCAAGAACAAGGACGAGGTGGTTCTGCACATCGACCTCGCGGCAAAGGCTCCTTGACGGCGCGCCCGCGGCAGAGGCAGGATGTCGGGGCCGGCGGGCCACTGGCCCGCCAAGACCCATGATCACCGAACCGGTTTCGGCCGTCGCCACGCCGTTGGAGATCGCGCGCGGGCTCGCGCCGCGTATCCGGAAACGGGCCCCCGAGATCGAGGCGGCCCGGCAGCTTCCCCCGACCTCGTCATGGACATCGCCAACGCCCGCTTGTTCCGGGTGGCGCTTCCGGAGGCCGAAGGCGGGCTCGGCGCCGACATCCTGACGACCCTGCAGGTGATCGAGGAGATCGCGCCGGGCCGACGGCTCGACCGGCTGGTGCCTGGCGATGGGGATCAACACGCTGCGCCAGAGCGCGCAGTTCGGGCCCGAGGTGCGGCGACAGATCTTCTTCAGCGACCCGATCGGGATCTCGGCGGGCTCCGCGAACCCGCGCGGCCGCGCGGTCGCCGCGCCCGGCGGCTATCGGGTCACCGGGCACTGGTTCTTCGCCAGCGGCTGCATGCACTCGTCGGCGCTGCACGGCGCCTGCAAGGTCTTCGACGGCGACAAGCCCCGGCTCCGTCCCAACGGCGATCAAGAAGTGCGGATGGCCTACTTCTACCCGAAGTCGGTCGCGCGCATCATCGACACCTGGGACGTGAGCGGCCTGCGCGGCACCGGCAGCCACGACATCGAGGTCAACGACCTGTTCGTGCCCGACGAGCGCACGTTCTCGGCGCTCGATCTGCGCGCGCGCGTGACCGGGCCGATGAACCGCATGCACGGGTTCGACCTCGCCGGCTGCGGGTTCTGCTGCGTCGGCCTCGGCGTCGCCCGCGCCGCCATCGACGAGTTCGTCGAGCTGGCCCAGGTCGAAGATCCCGCGCTCGTCCTCCGAGCTCCTGCGCGACCGGGCGATCGTGCAGGCGCGGATCGGCGAGGCCGAGGCGGTGCTGCGCTCGGGCCGGGCGCTCCTGTTCGACATCGTCGAGGACATGTGGGAGACCGTGCTCGCCGCGCGGCCGATCACCGAGCGGCAGCGCGCCGACCTGCGCCTGGCGATGACCCACGCCGCGCAGAGCGCCGGCCGGGCCACGCACATGGTGTGCGAGGCCGCCGGCACCACGTCGATCTTCACGAAGAGCCCGCTGGAGCGCTTCGCGCGAGACGCCGAGGTCGTCACCCGCCACAATCAGCTGCAGTACGTGAACTACGAGGCGGTCGGGCGCACGGTGCTCGGCCTCGGATCGAACAGCCCGCTGTTCTAGGCCGAGGAGAGACGCGATGCTACTGACCCGCGACGCGATCCGTGAGGACAAATCGTTCGGCCTGCTGACCGACGCCATCCTGGAGCGCGATCAGCCCCGCACCACCGATCTCTTCTTCCAGATGGTGAAGCGCCAGGGACGCTCCGTCGGCGAGGCGCTCAGCGTGGTGACGGCCGCCGAGGCGCCGTTCGTGCAGGTGCCGAACCACATCAACGTGCGGGACGGTCAGATCACGCTCATCAACAACGACCACACGATCCTCGGCCTCCGGACCTCGACGCACCTGGCGCCGTTCCTGCCCGAGCCGTATCGCTTGCTGCCGCTGCTCCAGTCCGTCTGGTACATCCCGGCGGGCCTCGACATCTGGAACCAGCTGCTCGGCCGGTACCCCGGGCGCTACGCCACGATGAAGGGCATGCAGGTGCCGCCGCCGAGCTACGGCCCCGAGGTGTGGAACGAGGAGCAGGCGCCGATCAAGGAGGCGGGCACCGTCGAGGAGCGGCTGCACGCGCACCTCATCGCCACGATGAGCGGCGACGTGCGCCGGTCCTACGGTCTCTTCCTCGGCCTGGCCGAAGATCCTGAGATCCGGCCGATGCTCCGCGATCAGCTGCTCTTCCTCGGGCCTCATCGATCTTGCAAGATACGGTGGTCGGCCGGAAGGCGCGCAACACCGGCCACAAGGCGCTTGCGGGCACGCGCGGTCCTCGACCTCGCCGACGTCCTCGGCTGGGAGCGGGCGCACGGCGTCTATTACATGGGCGTGCCGGACATGGCCATCGGCCCGCTGTACTACTCGCTCTACGACGCCGCCTGCGTGACGATCAGCGCCGAGTTCCCCGACGCCGGCAAGGGTCTCAAGAAGACGAACCAGACGCCGCTCACCGAGGCCGAGGTCGAGGAGATGATCCCGCTCCTCATGGAGGCCGACTGGCAGACCGTGTGGAACCGGATCACCGCGCACCTCAAGAACGGCAAGTCGCTCCGGAGCCTCGGCGACACCCTGCAGCTCGGCGCGGCCGAGCTCATCCTGAGCACGACCGATCCCGCGGAACTTCACGAACGGTCAGCATCCGTTCGACTACTGCAACGTGGCGAACTACTGGCTGCGGACGAGCGACAACCCCTATCAGGCGCGCGTCCTCTACATGATGGCCAACTTCATCAACGACGTCGCCCGTGCCGACAAGCTGTCGACCTCGTTGATCGAGCGCGAGATCGCCGGCGTGGACACGACCGGCAAGGCGCCGGACACGCTGCTGCGCGAGCTCGACGAGGCCATCCTGGCGTTCGACGTCCCGCGCACCACCGCGCTGGCCCACGCCTATCTGAAGTCCGGCGCCGGATCGCAAGGCCTATCAGGCCGCGGTCGCGGTGACCGCCTGCAAGTTCCAGGACGACCCGCACAACCAGAAGATCACCCACTCGAGCTACGAGGAGCACGCGCACAACTCGACGCACCTGAAAGATAGGCTGCTCCTCGCCTCGGCGCGTCTCCTGGCCGGCTGGCCGAAGATGCCGGGCGAGCGCGACTGCTACGCGCGCTTCATGAAGGACTGGATGAACAACTAGCCGCGAAGCGCTGGAGGGACACGTGGCTGGAGGAAAAGCCGACCTGGTCGAGCTGCTGCGCCAGATGATCCTGATCCGCGAGTTCGACCAGCTCGCGATCGAGCTCAGGACCGCCCGCCGGATCCACGGCGCGCTGCATCCCTACGTCGGCGAGGAAGCGGTCGCCGTCGGCGTGTGCGCCGCGCTGCGCCGCACCGATCGCATCACCAGCACGCACCGGGGCCACGGCCACTGCATCGCCAAGGGCGCCGACATCAACCGCATGATGGCCGAGCTGTTCGGCCGGGTCGACGGCTACTGCAAGGGCAAGGGCGGCTCGATGCACATCGCCGACTTCGCCATCGGGATGCTCGGCGCCAACGGCATCGTGGCCGGCGGCATGCCGATCGCCTGCGGCGCCGCGCTGGCGGCCCAGCTCGAGGACGCGGGCGGCGTGGCGCGTGCTTCTTCGGCGACGGCGCCACCGGCGAGGGCGAGTTTCACGAGACCCTCAACATCGCCGCGCTGTGGAAGCTGCCGCTGATCTTCGTCTGCGAGAACAACCGCTACGGCGCCGGCAACGCCGTCGAGTCCGTGCGGGCCAATCCCGAGATCTCGCAGCACGCCGCCGCCTACGGCATGCCCGGCGTGCCGGTCGACGGCAACGACGTCCTCGCGCGTCCGCGACGCGACCGCCGAGGCGGTCGAGCGCGCGCGGCGCGGCGGCGGGCCCGACGCTGCTCCACTGCAAGACGTTCCGGTGGCTCTTCCACGCGATGCGCGACGTGCCCCCGCCCGAGACGCGGTCGGCCGACCTCCTGGCCGCCTGGCGCGGCCGCGATCGCGACCCGATCGCCCGCTTCGAGGATCATCTGACCGCCGGCGGCGGCGTCACCGCTGCCGAGGTGCTGGCGATCCGCGATCAGATCAAGCGCGCGCTGGCCGCCGCGGTCGACTTCGCGGAGGCGAGCCCCTATCCGGATCCCAAGGATCTGCTGGTCGACATGTTCGCGGAATAGCGGGCCGCGGAGAGCCCCTGAGGAGGATGCCGGTGCGGGAGATCAGCTTCGCGCAGGCCCTGGACGAGGCGATGGCCGAGGAGATGCGGCGCGACGCCCGCATCATCGCGCTCGCCACCACGCGCGCGCCGGCGCTCGAGAAGGAGTTCGGTGACAAGCGCGTCCGCTTCACGCCGATCTCCGAGGCCGCCTTCACCGGCATCGGGCTCGGCGCCGCCGGCAGCGGCTTCCGCCCGGTCGTGCACTGGGGCATGGTGACCTTCTCGTTCGTCGCGATGGATCAGATCGTCAACCAGGCGAGCAAGATCCGCTACATGTTCGGCGGCCAGGCGGACTTCCCGGTGACGTATCGCTGCACGACCGGCGGCGGCGCGCAGACGGCCGCCCAGCACTCGCAGAGCCCCTACTCGATGTTCATGCACCTGGCCGGGCTGAAGGTCATCCTTCCGGCGACGCCGTTCGACGCCAAGGGGCTGCTCAAGAGCGCCATCCGCGACAACAACCCGGTCATCTCGTTCGAGTGCAGCCGTCTCGCCGCGGTGACCGGGCCCGTGCCCGAGGGCGACTACGGTTCCGCTCGGCGTCGCCGAGGTCAAGCGCGCCGGCCACGACGTGACCGTGGTGGGGCTCGCCTACTACGTGCGGGAAGCGCTGGCGGTGGCCGCCGATCTGGCGGCGGAGGGCATCTCGCTCGAGGTCATCGATCCGCGCACACTGGTGCCGATGGACGCCGAGACCATCCGCGCCTCGGTGCGCCGGACCGGGCGGCTGGTCGTGGTCGACGAAGCGCCCGCGACATGCTCGGCGGCCTCGGAGATCATCGCGCTCGTCACCGAGGACCCCGACACGTTCCAGGCCCTCAAGGCGCCGGTGCAGCGCGTGTGCGCGGCTCCGGTGCCCGTTCCGTTCAGCCCGCCGCTGGAGCGCGCGGCGCTGCCCGATCAGATCAAGATCAAGGCCGCCGTGCGCCGCGTGCTGGAGAGTGCCCCCGTCGCCGTGTGAGTGAGCCGGAGCGCCCCGGGACTCCGGCGCGCTCCGGCACCCGACAGCTCGCGAGGTCTCGCCGCTACTTCTTGCCGACCGGCACCGGAATGCCGGGAATCTTCACGTTGACGGAGCCCAGGTGGCCCCGGCTGGTGAAGTACAGCGTCTTCCAGTCGTCGCCGCCGAAGGCGATGTTGGTGGTGGCCGGAGCGCCGTGGACGATGCGGCCGAGCTTCTTGCCGTGCGGATCCATGATCCAGATTCCGCCGGCGCCGCCGCAATAGACGTTGCCCTCCACGTCCACCTTCATGCCGTCGGGGACGCCGGGCTCGCCGCCGCCGAGCTCGGCGAACACGCGATCGGTCTGCCTGGCGAGCGTGCCGTTGGGCAGAAGCTCGAACGCCCGGATGTGCCGGCGCCGGGAATCGTTGATGTAGAGCACCTTCTCGTCCGGCGTGAAGGCCAGCCCGTTGGGCAGCACGAAGTCGGAGACGAGCAGGCTCATGGTGCCCAGATCGGGCGTGACGCGGTACACGCCGGCGACGGTGAGGTCCCACTGCTCGGGGGCCGCGGGACTCGGTCCACGGATCCGTGAAGTAGATGCAGCCGTCCGATTTGACCACGACGTCGTTGGGACGGTTGAGCCGCCGCCCCTGGAAGCTGTTCGCGACGACGGTGATGCTGCCGTCGAGCTCCTGCCGCGTCACCCGGCGGCTGTCGTGCTCGCAGGCGATCAACCGGCCCTGGAGGTCACGGGTCAGCCCGTTGGCGCGGTTCGTCGGCTGCTGGAACACCGTCACGCCCTGGCCGGGGACGTACTTCATGCGCTTGTCGTTGTGGATGTCGCTGAAGAGCAGATAGCGCCCTTCCTTCCACCAGAGCGGTCCCTCGGCCGGCCCCAGGGGCCCGCCGAACCCATCGGCCAGATCGTGGATCGGCTCCGACGGGGAGAGGATCTTTTCCAGCTCCGGAGCCAGCTGCTCGATGCGCTTGGACGACTGGGACGCCACCCGATTGACCGACATGGCCAGGCCTCCTATCGCGACCGCCATTCCCAACATGTGACGCCGTGAGATGCCGCTCGGTGCGCTCGTGATCGCTCCTTGCCGTGGACTCATACCACCTCCGCGTCGGCCTCGCCATCGCTTGCCGGGGAACCCTGACCGCCCTATCCTCCTAGCAGACTCGGACGCTCGAGATCAACGTCGGCTTGCGGGGAGAACGGCATGGACGAGGCGGACAATGCGGGCGTCATCGTTCGCCCCCGTGCTCTACGCCGCCGCGCTGGTCGCCCTGCTCGTGCTTCGCTGGCGCTGGCCCCTGCCGATTCTCGACGGTGCCGGTCTCTGGCCGGGACTCGCGCTGGCGGCACTCGCGGTCGGCATCCTGATCTGGGGACGACGCATGCTGCTGGCCGGCGGCACCAACGTGGACCCGTCGCTCCCGGCCACGGCCGTCGTCACGTCCGGCCCGTACCGCCTGTCTCGCAATCCACTCTACGTGGGGCTGGCCCTCGTGTATTTCGGCCTCACGCTGGCGCTCGACTCCTGGTGGGGATCGTCTTGCTGGTGGCCGTCTTGATCGTCATGCACCGCGGCGTCATCCAGCGCGAGGAGCGTTACCTCGAGCAGAAGTTCGGCGACGGCTATCGGCAGTACCGCTCGACGGTTCGAAGGTATATTTGACCGTGAGGGCGTTCGCCCTCGTGTAGTCCGCGTGGATCTTCTGGCGTTCTTCCTGAGCCAGCACGCCGCGGTCCACGCGCTCGAGGTGAGCGGGCGCGCGTTTCCGGCGCAGCTCGCCTTCGACGATCTCAGCGCCGACCAGATGCGGATCCGTCCCGGCGAGGGACTGAATTCGCTCGTGTGGCTTCTCTGGCACATGGCGCGCACCGAGGACGTCGCGATCAACGTGGTCGTCGCCGGCTCCGATCAGGTCCTCGATGTCGAGTGGACGCGCCGCATGAATGTGCCGTGGCGTATCATCGGGACCGGCATGACCGACAGCGAGGTGGGCGAGCTGACCGCGCGCGCCGACGTCCCCTCGGTGCTGGCCTATCGATCGGCGGTCGGAATCCGGACGCGACGGGTCGTCCAGGCGCTGCGGGCCGGGGCCTGGGACGAGCCGGTCGCCGAGGACGACATCAAGCGCGCGGCGGCGGCCGGCGCGTTCCGTGAGTGGGACACCGGCCTGCCTCATCCGTGGCTCGGGTGGAGCCGGGCCGATCAAATCGCCAGTTCGGCGCTCCGTCACAACGCCGCGCACATCGGTGAGGCCGTGACGATCAGAAGTCTCGCCGGGCTCGCCCTCGGCTGAGGCATGACAACGGGGCCGACATGAACGTCCTGGTCAAGAGCGCGTGGGGCTCCGACGATCCGACGAGGCCGCATTCCGTTCCTGCACGCGAACGCGTTGGCGGAGGCCGGCCATGCCGCCCAGATCTTCCTCCTCGGCGAGGCGGTCTCGCTGATGCGCGATCCGGTGGCCGCCGCCGTCGTGCCCGTTGGCTGGCCGCCAGTCGCGGAGACGCTCCGCGCCACGATCGCGCTCGGCATACCGATCCACGTCTGAGGCGCGTGCTCGAGGGCTCGGGAGTCCTCGACGCCGACCTGCAAGGCAAGAAGGCGTCCTTCGCCAATCCCGCGATTCTCGTTCAGCTGATCGAGTGGGCCGACAAGGTCCTCAGCGAATGACGCACGACGCGTGAAGAGCCCGTGGGGTTCGGGCGCCGGGCGAGTTGCCGGCGTGCCTGGCGCAGATCGGGATCTCATGACGGCGACGTCCGGGCCCTCGTGAGTCCGGCGTATCCGCGCCCTCGCGCGATGGCACGCAACATCGAGATCAAGGCGCGCATCGAGAGCGTCGATGCCTTGGCGCCCAGGGTCACGGCGCTCGCCGACCAGGGGCCGGTCGAGATCGTTCAGGACGACACGTTCTTCGCGTGTGACCGCGGGCGGCTGAAGCTGCGGGCGTTCTCCGGCGGAGAGGGTCAGCTCATCTTCTACCGGCGCCCGGACCAGGCCGGTCCCAAGGGAGTCCTTCTTCGTCATTTCGCCCACGTCGGCGCCGGATACCCTGCGCGAGGCGCTCTCGCTCGCCTACGGCCGAGCCGGACGTGTCCGCAAGCATCGCACGCTCTATCTGATGGGACGGACACGCGTCCACCTCGACCGGGTCGAGGACCTCGGGGACTTTCTCGAGCTTCGAGGTCGTCCTCTCGGAGGGAGCCGTCGGAGCCTGGCGTCGCCGAGGCCCACCGGATCATGGCCGCGCTCGGCATCGCGCCCGACCAGCTCGTCGAGGGCGCCTACGTGGATTTGTTGGCGCGGGGACCGGGCGCGGGGCGATGAACGATCTTCCCTGTCCGAGCTGCCGCGCGCCGTACCCGAGGTGGCGCATCGTCTTCACCCCGGGCGTCTTTCGCTGTCCGTCCTGTCACGCGCGGCTGACGTTTTCCCTCGATTCCATGCGTCGGGCCGGATGGATCGGCGCCCTCGCGCTCTTCGCCTCGGCGGCGCTCGCCGACCTGGTCCTGGGCTTCGACCAGCTCACGACATGGCGGTTCCTGGCGTGGTTACTCGTCTTCGCCCTGGTCCTCGGCCAGGTCATCCGGAGCGATCGTGGGCGTCCTCGTGCTGCGAGACGACCTTCACCCGCTCGACCGCCAGCCGAAATAGCCTGCTTCGAGCCGTCAGCGCAAGTAGTCGCCCTGCCAGCGCTTGTAGTCGTTCTGCCTCATGGCGATCGCCAGCAGCTCCTCCGAAGCGACGCGATCTTTGAGGCCCGGCTGGCGCGCCGCCCTCGCGGAGGTACTTGCAGCGTGTCGTACACCGCCTTGGCGGCGGCGTAGAACGGATGGTGCCCCTGCAGCGCGATGCGCACGCCCTGGCTCGCGAGGAAGCTCTTGTCGGCCAGCGCGGGCGGGGCGCCGCCCAGCATGAGCGGCAGGCGCGTCGCGCGATGCATCGCCTCGACCTCCTCGCGCTTGCTCGCGCCCGCCAGGAAGATCGCGTCGATCCCGGTCTCCCTGGTAGGCCCTGACGCGCTTCTCGGCTTCCGCGATGCCCCCGCGGCGCAGCGCGCCCGTGCGGCCGATGACGACCAGCGAGGGATCCTGGCGCGCCGCCACGGCGGCGCGCAGCTTACCCAGCATCTCGTCGACGGGCACCAGGCCCTCGTCCTGCCCGGCAAAGGGCATGCGGCAGCACGGTGTCCTCGACCATCAGCGCGGCCACGCCCGACGTCTCGAGCTCTTCCACGGTGCGCATGACGTTCAGCGCGTTGCCGTACCCGTGATCGGCGTCGACCATGAGCGGCAGGTCGCTGCCGCGGGTGATCCGGCGGATCTGCTCGGCGAACTCGGTCAGCGTCAGGACGATGATGATCCGGCGCACCGAGCACCGTTCCCGACGCGATCGAGCCGGCGAACATTCCGACCTCGAAGCCCAGCGACGCGGCCATGCGCGCCGACATCGGGTCGAACACCGGACGCCGGGTGAATGCAGGCGTTGCCCTCGAGCACCCGGCGATATTGCTTTGCGGCGTTCGGACAGGAGCGTCATGGATTCGACCTTTCGCTGAGAGTCACGCCAGGGGAAGAGGCTCGGCGTCCGGCGCCGGAGCGACCTCGAACGCGTTCAGGATGCCGCTGACGATCCCGTAGTGGCCGATGAGCGCCGTGAGCTCCACGAGCCACGGCACGCCGTGCTGATCCCGCAGCCGGTCGAACAGCGGCTGCGCCACCGACTTGCTTCTCAGAGCTGCCGCGCGTAGTCGACGATCTCCCGCTCGCCGGCCGGCGGGCTCGCGAGATCGCCCGTAGTCGCGCACCGCGGTGACGGCCGGCCTCGCTGACGCCCGCCTTCCGGGCCGCGGGCGCGTGCGCCGCCCAGACGTAGGGGCAATCCTTCTCGCGGGCGGTCGCGATGATGGCCAGCTCCGCGCGGCTCGAGGCTGCAGCTGGGAGCTGAAGCGCAAGGTAGCTGCCGACGGCGAGGTGGCGCCGGCAGAGCTCCGGGCTGTACAGTCAAGATGGGGAACGGACCGCGCACGCTGCCGCGCCGCTTCGGCAACCGCGTCGAAGACCGACCGATGCGCCTCGGCGACCTGGTCGCGGCGGGTGATCGGCGTGACGCGCGGCGCGGCGAGCGGTGGGCGCGCCTTCGCCGGTCGGCGCGACGGGCGCGGAACCTCCGGCAGGACCGTCGAGCGGCGCCGCGGGCGTGACCTCGAAGGCGTTCAGGATTCCGAGAGGGCCGCGTAGCGGCCGATCCAGCTCGTCAGCTCGACCAGCCACTTCGGATCGTGGGCCTTCAGGAGCTGCATCGAACACGGCGCTCTCGACGCGGTTGTTCCAGGAGCAGCTGCTGGACGTAGAGCACGACAACGCTGCGGGATCGGGCAGGCTCGTCGACCGGACGGCGCTCGCGGACCGTGGCGATGGTCTCCGCCGCGATGCCGGCCTTCCGGGCCAGCGGAACGTGAGCGTTCCAGACGTAGCCGCAGTCCCGCTCACGGGCGGTCGCGCACACGGCGAGCTCGGCATGCTGCGGCTCGACGATGCTTTCCCGGTGCAGATACTCGCTGATCTCGTTCCAGGGTCGAGCCAGGCCGGGGCTGTGCAGGACAACCGTGGAAGGGCCCGCTGATCCGGCCGCGCAGGGCCGCCAGCGTGTCGAAGAGAGGCGCGGTGCTCGGGAGCGATGCTCTTCCTTGTCGACGATGAGCTTCACGCGCGCCATCGCGTTGTCCTTTCCGGGACCGAGACGGTCCCGACGACACCGGGGCTCGAGCGAACGGGCCAGAGCTTAGCGGGACCGCGGGCCAGCGTCAACGCGGCTCGGCCGTACAATGGCGCCAATCCGTGCGACGGGAGGGATTCATGGACGCCACGACCGAGCACCTGAGCGACCACGCGCACCGGCTGGCCTACGCCGATCTTTCCGCGGAGACGATTCACCAGGTGAAGCGGACCCTCGTCGACACGCTCGGGTGCGCGGCCGGCGCGTTCGACGGCGAGCCGGCCGCCATCGCCGTGCGCCTCTGCGTCGCGGATCCAGGGCGCCCCGCCTGCGCGCATTCTCGGCTCGTCGCAGCGGACGTCCGCAGACTTCGCCGCGTTCGCCAACACCGTGCTGGTCCGCTATCTGGACTGCAACGACACCTACGCGCGCGCGGGGGACGGGCCACCCGAGCGACATGATTCCCGCGGTGCTGGCGGTGGCCGACGGCCACCGCGCGGACGGCCGCGCCGTCATCACGGCCATCGCCGCCGCGTACGAAGCGTTCTGCCGTCTCGCCGACACGGTCCCGCTGGAAGGGCTGGGACCAGGGCATGTTCGCCGCCATCGGCACCGCCTGCGGCGCCGGCAAGATTCTCGGGCTCGATCGCGCCGCGCTGGGCAACGCCATCTCCATCGCGATCACGTCGGGCGTGCCGCTCGGGGTCACTCGCATCGGCGAACTTCGTCGATGTGGAAAGGGCGTGCGACGGCCGCCGCGCAACCGGACGGGCGTGTTCGCGGCGGAGCTGGCGGCCGAAGGCATGACCGGACCGGGACACCCCTTCGAGGGACGCGATGGGCTCTGGCAGCATCTCTCGATGGAGGCTCCGAAGTGGGAGCGGTTCGGCGGCGGCGGCGAGCCGTTCCAGGATCATCGTCCACCAGCTTCAAGGCGTACCCGTCCGTCGTCCACACGCAGGGACCATCAGGCTAGTTCTCGAGCTCGCCGGCAGGTCGCGGGGCGCAGATCGAGTCGGTGCGCGTCGCGACGTACGCCGAAGCGGTGCGGCGCACCGCGGCCGAAGCGGAGAAATGGAATCCCCGACGCGGGAGACGGCGGACCACAGCACGCCCTACCTGGTGGCGGCCGCGCTCCAGGACGGCAGCGTCACGCCGGCGACGTTCGCGCCGTCGCGGATCAGGATCCCGCGCTGCGGCCGCTCATGACAAGCTGACGGTCGTCGAGGATCCGGAGTTCACGCGCCGCTACCCCGCCGAATCCTGCAGCGCGTCGAGCTGACGACCACCGACGGCCGGAAGCTCGCGGCCGAGACCAGCCACCCCAAGGGCCACCGCCGCAACCCGCTGACCGACGCCGAGGTCGAGCTCAAGTTCCGCGGGCTGGCCTGCCGGCGCGCTCGGCGCCACGGGGTGCGATCGAGTCCTGTCCGAGGTCTGGAGTCTCGAGAAGGCCGCGACGCTGGACGGCCTCTTGAGAGCCTCCACCGCCCGACGGCTCGCTAGGCGCTAGTGGTTCGCCAGAGGCTCGGCGTCGATGAGGACGAAGAGCATCCGGCAGATCTTGTCGCTGCGATTCGACCAGGCGTGGTACGTCCCGCGCTGAACGAGGACGTCGCCGCGCTCGCATGAGTGTTTCGTCTTCGTCCAGGACGGCCCAGACCTCGCCTTCGAGGCAGATGGCGTAGTCGATGGTATCGGTCGCGTGGAAGCCCGGATGCTTCGCCGAGCGCTCGGGTGTGGTCTTGCACCCGCGCCGGCGTAGCTCCGCGGGATCGTAGGCGCGCCGCGAGTCGGGCGCGATGTCGGTGATGCGGATGACGCTGCCGCCTCGGTGAGCGGGCGGTGTCCGCAAGATCGATCCGTCCGGCACCGGGTCGGTCGCGCCCTTGTTCGACGACGGCGCGGCCTCCGTCGCCCACAGCCCGATTCGCACGGCCTCGCCCCCGGGATCGTGGCCGTCGGCAGCCGCGTGTCGAGGATGCTACGAGCGTCCGGCCGCGTTCACTCCCGTCACGATCCGCCGCACTTTCCCCGGCATGCGTCTCTCCGATGGCTCTCAGGGGATCTGACGTCGAACGGCGCGCGTACTGCTGCGCGCCGAAGAGATCGCTCTCGCCCATGCTGCCGCTCGGGCGCAGCCGGCGGATGGTGAACTTGATGGCGTTGGCGGGCTCGAACACGACGAAGTCGGTCACGCGGCCCTCGTCGATGCCGAAGAGCCGCGCGACCGCGCCGCGGTTGAGCGCGCCGCTGTCGCGCACGCGCTCGAAGTTCGCGCGGTCGCGGCAGATGACGTCGAACGGTGATGTGATCGACGCCCGCGTTCTTGCTGCGGATGGTCGAGGCCAGCTCGACCAGCTTCACGGCCGCGCCGCCGGATCGCCGGCGCCGACGGTCTCGAACCGGGTCCGGAAGAGCTCGCGCGGGTCGGCCACCTCGATCACGTGGTTCAACGTCCACTCGTAGGCCGGGCGCGCGTGCAGCACCTCGTCCGACATGATGGCGGCGGTCCCGGCGGTGCCCTTCACGTCGGGAGCCGGGCGTAGAAGAGGTTCTTGCCGGCGATGTGGCAGATGGTCTCGGCGCGCGCCGCGTCGTCGCAGGCGACCTCCACCACGATGCCGACCTCGAGCGGCGCCTGCGCCGGAGTCGGCTCCAGCGCCTCCCATGACGGCGTTGCGCCCGTAGACGTGATAGAAGACGTCGTACGTCCCGCCGATGGGCCCGAAGCGCTCGGTGAGCTTGCCCTTGGCCCAGCCGATCGCGCGGTCGAGGTTGGCGATCGTGTAGGGATCGCGGATGCCGGCGATGAAGAGCGCGCGCTCGGCGACCTTGCCCGAGCCCTCGAGCTTGATGCACGTCGTGGGGCTCGGCACGAACGGTCTGCCCGGTGACGCGCGTGGTCTTCGCGTCGACCTGCTCGTAGCGGCACTTGGATCATGTCGAGGTAGCCGCCCGGGCACGTACTCGCGGAACGGATTGAGCCGCTCGTACATCGCGTGGCTCGCCACCGAGGCCGGGGTGCAGCGCTGGTCGGGGTGCATCGCGGTGAGATAGACGCCGGTGCCGTCGACCCGGCCGAGGATCGTCTCCTTGCCCATGAACGGCTCGCCGCAGAACGACGCGCACTCCATGGCCTTGCCGCAGAAGAACGCGTCGGCCAGCGAATGTCCGGCCTCGAGGAGCGGCGCCGCGAAGATCGCGCAGTCGCTGCTGCGTCCGGCGATGACCACGTCGACGCCGGCGCGCGAGCGCGTCCCGGATCGGCTCGGCGCCCATCACGGCCACGATGCGGTCGGTGCGGTCGAGCGTGGCGGCGTCGCAGTCGGGCCGGCCGTTGAGGCCGCGGACGACCGCGCCGTCCCTGAGGCGCCGGCGGACCTCGTCGACCGGAGTCTCAGCGTAGATCTGCGGCCAGCCGGAACGGCCCGAGCCGGTGCTCGGCGGCGATCTCGCGGACCAGCCGCACGTACTGATCGACCCCGCGGTCGGTGCCGGTGTCCGAGGCCGAGCCGATGATCAGCGGAATCCGCGAGACGCCGCGCGGCCAGCAGCATCGCCTCGATGTCGTGGCGCTGCCACACCTCGTCGCAGGCCGGCCGGTCCGCGCCCAGCGGATACGGCCCGATGTCGGCGCTGCCGGAGTCGGCGACGATGAAATCGGGCGACGCGGCGCAGCCGCGCTCGAAGCTCGCCTTCTCGAGCGGAGTCGTCCCGAGATGGCCGGTCGGCGTGATGATGCGAACGGTCTTCAAGCTAGCTTCCTGGTGTCGCCCCAGACGACGTAGCGCCGGCGCCGGACCGGCTCCTTGCCCTCCGCCACCATGCGCTGCTCCTGGGCTGCCACCAGATCGAGCAGCGGATCGCTGCCGACGTTCACGAGGCCGTGGGCGTTCAGGAGCTTCTCGATGACCTCGCGCGGCCGGCCCCTCGAGGAACGGCAGCTGGTCGCCGACCGCCCTGTACTCGGGGCTCGTCCGCGCGTTTTCGGACGCCGGCGGTCCCGGGCCGTCGAGGTGGCTGTCCACGACGACCAGCCGGCCACCGACCCGCAGCACGCGGATCCACTCGTCGATCGCCGCTTCGGGATGGGGCAGCGTCCAGAGCACGTGCCGCGTCATGACGAGATCGAAGCTGCCGGGCGCGAACGGCAGCTGCTCGGCGTCGCCCTCCTCGAACCGGACCGTCGCGGAGCGCCTCCGCCGCCTTGCGGCGCGCCTCGGCGATCATGGCGGCCGCAAAGTCGACGCCGGTGACCCGATGACCACGGGACGCGAGCTCGAAGGTGAGAAACCCGGTGCCGCAGCCGACGTCGAGCGTGTCGAGCGCGCGTCGGTCCGCGAGGACGAGGGCGAAGACGCGATCCCACGCGGCCCGCTCGGCCGGCGTGCGGATGCTGTGGGCCGAAATCTTCGTCGAAGCCCGGGGCCCGACGATTCCAGTGGGCGGCGACCTGCTGCTTGACGGCGTCAGTCAGGCCGCCGCCCACGAGGAACTACACCTTCTCGATGACTTCGATCTGAACTCCGTCGGGGGCCTCCAGGAAACAGACCCGCCGGCCGTTGTTGGGCGGCAGCTCCTCGAGAATTCTCACCCCGTTCCCCCGAAGCCGAGCCAGCGTCGCCGTGTAGTCGTCCGGTGTCGACGGCGATGTGCTCGATCCCGTAGTGCTGCTCACGCTTCTGCGTGTCGATCAGCGGCGTGATGTTGAGCTGGAGCCCGTGAAGACTCACGCGATACCCGCGCGCGCCCTGGTCGGCCAGCAGCGTCGCGCCCAGGTTGTCGACGTAGAACTGCATCGTCTTCTTGGGGTCGCGCGTCTTCACGTGGACGTGATGCGTGCCGAAGGCCATTGGGCCCTCCTAGTGAGCTCCCGTCGGGGCCGGAGCCACGCCGAAGATCTCCCTTGATGCTGTCGCGGATCTTGTGGATCTCCTTGAGCGCCGGGAGGAAGTCGACGGCGCCGGGGCCTTGCGATCGTAGAGCTTCTTGCCGTCCAGGTACACCTCGAACCGGCCGCTGTCGGACGGAGTGAGCGTGATCGCCGTTTCGCGGTAGTTGATCGAGGACAGCTCGGCCGCCACACTGACGGCCACGGGAGGTACCCTCAGACGACGCAGTAGACGATCTCGACGTGGCACTTGCCTTCGGCCATGGTGGCCCTCCTCGAGTTTGTTGCCGGGAATGGTATCCGTATCCGGGCGGCGGCGCAATCGCCGTGACATTATCGTCACCAGACAGCCATCACCAGACGGCAAGGAGCCTGACCGATGACGTCGAGCAACGGCCGCCTCCGGCAGCGGCGGTGCAGCAGCGCCGACCTCGGCGTCGACGGCGCCGGGACCAACCGGGCGTGGCCGGACACCGAGGTATCGCTGGCATCCGTGGCCGGCGCCGATGCCACCTATTGGCTTCTGACGATCCCTCGGGCCGCGCTCGCCGGTGAAGCCCTGACCGACTTTCCTGGGGCGGGTGGCCCCCTTCGGCTGCCCGGTGCCGGGATCGCTGATCCGGGCGTACAGCCTGCCGGACGCGCCGTTCCCGTCGGTCTTGCTCAAGGAACACGAGGCCGCCCGGACGGCATCGCCGAGTCCTACTACGGCTTTCTCGCCCACGCCCGGCTGCCCTGGATGGCGGCTCTTGCCGAGACCAGGCCCGGGCCTGTGCCCCGTCGATCGCGTGGCAGTCGGCGCCGTCCGGCGGTTTCTGACGTCCGCGACGAGCGAGCCCGGGTGCTGGCCGAGGCGAGGCGTGGCGCCTGGCGTGCGCCGATGGCTATCTGGGGCTCCGGCCTGCTCCTGCTGGCCAACCCGGATCTCGCCGGCCTCGTGGCGATGACGATGATGTCGCTGGGCGGCGTCACCAAGGTCCGCAAGATGACCGGGCGCGAGTTCCCGGTGTGGGTGGACCTGCCGGCACACCAGCCCGCATTGCTGGCGAGTCCGGTGCTGGCTCGCGCGTGGAGCGACTTGTGCGCAAAGCGTGATCCCCGGCTGAGTACCCTCCGACGCCCGATCCGGAGATATCAGCAGGGGATCGTCGTCGGGGCCGTGGCCACCGGAGCTGTCAGCGAGTCACGGTCAACGAGAAGCTCTATGCCCGCTGTGAAGGCAGAATTGCGGTCGGCGGCGAACACGGAAGAAGGCGCTCGCCGTCAGCGACGGCGAAGCTCACCGTGCCGGTACCGGTGTTCAGCAGCGCGTTGTCGAGGCCCGTCGCGATCCCCAGAGCCCAGTACGTCGTCCCGGCATCGGTGTCCCAGATGCCGGCGCCACTCGTCTGATGAAGCTCGGACTCGCGTCACCGCTGCGCGGCCAGATCCCCGCCCTGACGTACGACTCCTGGAACGTACCGTCGAGCGCGCGCCGTCCGGGGCGAAAGCCGTGGGGCTTCGCGCCTACCTTGTCCCGCAGCTTGCCCTGGAAACTCCAGGCTGATCGTCGGGGCGGCGCGACGATCGTGAAGGCGCCCGGCGAATAACGGACTGGCCGCCGGGATTCGAGACCGTCACATCCCGAACGCCCGCGAGCGCCGCGCCCCGATCGTGATCGCGACCGACAGCTGGGTAGACGAGACCGACCGTCGTCGAGGCTCACCGTGATGCTGGGACCGAAGGACGCGCTCGCTCCGGGCTGGAAGTTCGTCCCGGTCACCGAGACGGTAAGGCTGGCGCCCGCCGCCCAGAGCTCGGCGCCACGCCGCGAATCGTGGGCATGACCGGCAGAGTCACGGTCGCGCTGGCCGAGGTGCCGTCGGCGAAGTTGGCGGTCAGCGTGAAGATAGACCCGGTACTGAACGGCGGAGCTAGATCGGACGCGAACAAGTAGAAGGCACGTGCCGTTGGCGACGCGCGAAGCTCACGGCTCTGCTCGCGTCGTTGAGGAGCGCGCTATCGAGGGTGGCTGAGGCCCCCAGCGCAAAGTAGAGCGACGCCGGATCGGTGTCCCAGTCTGCCGCCGCCGTTACGCGCGCAGATCGAGTCGCGTCACCGTGCGCGGCCAGATCCCGCCCTCGACGATCACCTGGAAGGTACCGTCGAGCGCGGCGTCCGCGAGCGAGAGCCGCACCCACTTTGTCCCGCAGCTTACCCAGGAACGCCAGGCTGATCGTCGGCGGTGGCACCGATACTGTGAACCCGCCCGTGCGGATCGCCAACTGCCCGCCCGGATTTGTGACCATCACGTCCCGGCACCTGCGCCGCCGCGGGCGCGATCGCAATCGCCACAGACAGCTGCGTGGACGAAACCACCGTCGTCGAGCTCACCGTGACGCCGGCCCCAAAGGACGTGCTCGCCCCCGGCTGGAAGTTCGTCCCCGTCACCGTCACCGTCAGGTTCGCGCCCGGCGCTCCTGAGCTCGGCGCCACGCTGCTGATCGTCGGAACGACTGGCACCGTCGTCGTCGCGCTGGCCGTGGACCCGTCGGCGAAGTTCGCCGTCAACGTGAAGCTCGTTCCCGCTGTGAAGGCCGAGCTCAGGTCGGCGGCGAACAGGTAAATCACGCTACCGTCGTTGACGGCAAAGCTCACCGCCGCGTTGCTGCCATTCAGCAGCGTCCCTCCCAGGCTCGTCGCCGTCCCAAGCGCCCAGTACACGGTCGGTCCATCCGTGTCCCAGGTTCCGGTGCTCGCGCGCAGCTCCAGCTTTGTTATCGTCCGTGTCCCGCTCCCCGCCCCGACCGTCACCTGGAAGGTCCCATCCAGCGCACCGTCCGGACTGAGCGCCGTAGAGCTCTGTCCCACCGCGTCCCGCAGCTTGCCCAGAAACGCCAGGCTCAGCGCCGGCGATGACCCGGCGAACGTCGCGCTAACCGTGGTGGCCGCGCTGAGCGTGACGCTGCAAGTGCCGGTACCGAGCAGCCGCCGCCACTCCAGCCCGTGAAGCTGGAGCTGGCGGCGGGCGCCGCGGTCAAGGTGACGGCAGTTCCGCTGGCGAACGCCGCGGCGCACGTCGCGCCGCAGGAAATGCCGGCGGGCGCGCTGGTCACTGTGCCGGCGCCGGTCTTGCTGACTGTCAGCGTCGAAGGTCTGCACGGCGACGGTGGCAGTGACGGTGGCGGCGGCGCTAAGCGTGACGGTACACGTGCCGGTGCCGGAGCAGCCGCCACCACTCCAGCCGCGTGAAGGTGGAGCCGGCGGTCGGAGTCGCCGTCAAGGTCACCGCGGTGCCGCTGGCGTGTGCGCTGCGGAGCACGTCGTGCCGCAGGAGATACCTGCCGGACTGCTCGTGATCGTGCCCGTCCCAGTGCTGCTCAGGCTCACGGTCAGCGTGAAGGTCTGCACGGCGAAAGTGGCGGTGACAGTGGTGGCCGCGCTGAGCGTGACGGTGACAGGTCGCCGGTGCCGGCGCAGCCGCCGCCGCTCCAGCCGGTGAAGGTGGAGCCGGCCGCGGGAGTCGCGCGTCAAAGTCACCGCCGGTACCGGTGGCGTATGCCGCGGAGCACGTCGCGCCGCAGGAGATACCGGCGGGACTGCTCGTGATCGTGCCCGTGCCGGCGCCGGCTCTGGCTCACCGTCGAGCGTGAAGGTCTGCACGGCGAAGGTGGCGGTGACGGTAGTCGCCGCGCTGAGCGTGACGGTGCAGCGCGCCGGTGCCGGAGCAGCCGCCGCCGCTCCAGCCCGTGAAGGTGGAGCCGGCCGCGGGAGTCGCCGTCAAGGTGACTGGCGGTGCCGCTGGCGTATGCCGCGGAGCACGTCGCGCCGCAGGAGATCCCGGCGGGGCTACTCGTGATCGTGCCAGTGCCGGCGCCGGCCTTGCTCACCGTTAACGTGAAGGTCTGGACGGCAAAGGTGGCGGTAACGGTAGTCGCCGCGCTGAGCGTGACAGTGCAACGCGCCGGTGCCGGAGCAGCCGCCGCCGCTCCAGCCCGTGAAGGTGGAGCCGGCGGCGGGAGTCGCCGTCAAGGTCACCGCGGTACCGCTGGCGTATGCCGCGGAGCACGTCGTGCCGCAGGAGATCCCGGCTGGGCGAGCTGGTGACCGTGCCAGTGCCGGCGCCGCTCGGGCTCACGGTGAGCGTGAAGGTCTGCAGCGTGAACGTTGCGGTGACGGTGGTGGCAGCGCTGAGCGTGACGGTGCACGTGCCGGTGCCGGAGCACCCGCCGCCGCTCCAACCGGTGAAGGTCGAGCTGGCCGCCGGAGTCGCCGTCAAAGTCACGGCGGTGCCGCTGGCGTATGCCGCGGAACACGTCGCGCCGCAGGAGATCCCGGCCGGGCGTGCTCGTGATCGTGCCGCTGTCCCGGCGCCGGCTCGGGCTCACGGTCAGCGTGAAGGTCTGCACGGCGAAGGTGGCGGTGACGGTGGTGGCCGCGCTGAGCGTGACGGTGCAGGCGCCGGTGCCGAGCAGCCGCCACCACTCCAGCCGGTGAAGGTCGGAGCCGGCCGCGGAGTCGCCGTCAAGGTCACGGCGGTACCGCTGGCGTATGCCGCGGAGCACGTCGTGCCGCAGGAGATCCCGGCGGGCGCGCTGGTGACCGTCGCCAGTGCCGGCGCCGGCCTCGTGCTCACGGTGAGCGTGAAGGTCTGGAGCGGCGAAGGTGGCGGTGACGGTGGTGGCCGCGCTGAGCGGTGACGGTGCACGTGCCGGTGCCGGAGCAGCCACCGCCGCTCCAGCCGGTGAAGGTCGGAGCCGGCCGCGGGAGTCGCCGTCAAGGTGACGGCGGTGCCGCTGGCGAACGCCGCGGAGCACGTCGTGCCGCAGGAGATCGCCGCCGGACTGCTCGTGATCGTGCCCAGTCCCGGTGCCGCCTCGGGCTCACCGTCAGCGTGAAGGTCTGCACGGCGAAGGTGGCAGTGACGGTGGTGGCGGCGCTGCAGCGTGACGGTGCAGGTGCCGGTGCCGGAGCAGCACCACCGCTCCAACCGGTGAAGGTCGGAGCCGGCCGTGGGCGTCGGCGGTCAAGGTGACAGCGGTGCCGCCGGGGCACGCCGCGGGCACGTCGCAGCCGCAGGAGATGCCGGCGGGGCGCGCTCGTGACCGTGCCAGTGCCGGCGCCGGCCTTGCTCACCGCCAACGTCAAGGTCTGGGCGGCAAAGGTGGCGGTAACGGTAGTCGCCGCGCTGAGCGTGACGGTGCACGTGCCGGTACCGGAGCAGCCACCGCCGGTCCAGCCCGTGAACGTGGAGCCGGCCGCGGGAGTCGCCGTCAAGGTGACGGCAGTGCCGCTGGCGAACGCCGCGGAGCACGTCGTGCCGCACGAGATACCCGCCGCCGGACTGCTCGTCACCGTGCCGGTCCCGGTGCCGCTCGGGCTCACCGTCAGGGTGAAGGTCTGCACGGCGAAGGTGGCGGTAACGGTAGTCGCCGCGCTGAGCGTGACGGTACACGTGCCGGTGCCGGAGCAGCCACCGCTCCAGCCCGTGAAGGTGGAGCCAGCCGCGGGAGTCGCCGTCAAAGTCACGGCGGTGCCGCCGGCGAATGCCGAGGAGCACGTCGCGCCGCAGGAGATCCCGGCAGGGCTACTCGTGACCGTGCCGGTCCCGGCGCCCGACTTGCTCACCGTGAGCGTGACGGTTTGAAGCGCGAAGTTGGCGGTGACGGTCGTGGCCGCCGTGAGCGTGACGGTGCAGGAGCCAGTGCCCGAGCAGCCACCGCCACTCCAGCCGGTGAAGACGGAACCCGAGGCCGCGGTGACGGTCAAGGTGGTACTGCTCGAGAATTTCGCGAAGCACTTGTTGCCTGCAGTTGATCCCGTTGGGCGAGCTCGTGACCGTGCCGGTCCCGGTGCCGGTCTTGCTCACGGTCAGCGTGAAACTTTGAGCCGCGAAGGTGGCGGTCACCGTCGTGGCCGCGGTGAGCGTGACGGTATCGTGCCAGTGCCGGAACAGCCACCGCCACTCCAGCCGGTGAAGGTGAGCTGCAGCGTCAGGGGCGGCGGTCAGGAGACGGCGGTGCCGCTGGCAAAACGCGGCCGCGCACGTCGCGCCGCAGGAGATACCCGTCGGGCTGCTCGTCACCGTACCGGTCCCGGTGCCCGCCTTGCTCACGGTCAGCGTGGGGTTTGAAGCGCGAAGGTGGCGGTCACCGTCGTGCCCGCGGTGAGCGTGACGGTACACGTGCCAGTGCCGGAGCAGCCGCCGCCGCTCCAGCCGGTGAAGGTGGAGCCGGCAGCAGGCACCGCGGTCAGGGTAACCGCGGTGCCGCTCGCCCAAGCCGCGATACAGGTCGAGCTTGCAGGAAATGCCCGCCGGGCTGCTGGTTACTGTGCTGACTCCGGGGCCCGTGTTGCTGGACCGTGAGGGTGAAGCCCGGAAGCGGCGAAGCGTGGCGGTGACGGTGGTGGCGGCGCTGAGCGTGACGGTACAGTGCCGGTGCCGGAGTAGCCACCACCGCTCCAGCCCGTGAAGCTGGAGCCGGCAGCAGGGGCGGCGGTCAAGTTGACGGCGGCGCTGCTCGCGAACGCGGCGGAACAAGTCGTGCCGCAGGAAATGCCCGCCGGGCTGCTGGTCACGGTTCCGCCGCCCGTCCCTGCCTTGAGACCGTCAAGGCAACGGTCGACGTCAGGGTGACCGTCAGGCTGGTCGTCGCAGTGTTCCCGGCGCCGTCCCGCGCGGTGACGTAGTCCGCACGTTCACACCGGTCTGCAGAGTGATCCCGCTCGCCGTCCAGCTCGTCGTCCCGTTGGCCGTTCCGCTGCCCCCACGGTCGCTGACCCACGTCACCTGCGTCACACCGACCGCATCCGACGCGGTACCCCCAGCGTCAGCGTGGGGGTACTCGTACTGAAGGTCGGATTCGTCGTGGGGGTCGTGATGGTCACGGTGGGTGCACCGGCATCGGCTCCGGCTGCCGGACACAATCCGCGAGACCGTGTCCCCGTTCGACGCGAAGGTCACATTCGCGGTCGCCGTCGCGGTCGTCGTCGGGCTGAAGCGGTACCGTCACCGTCTGGGTCGTGTTCAGCCCCACCATCGTGAAGGGACTCCCGGACACGATGGCTGAACGGAGCCGTAACCGAACGCCGTCCCGGGATACGGTCCCCCGACGGTGTTTTTGCACGGTGAGGGTCTGGTTCGCGACGCTGCCCAGGTTCACCGTCCTGAAATTCACCGTGCCCGTCGGGCTCACTGCAGAGGTGATCCGAGCAACGGCACTGGCAACCGACGAACAGGCGCTCTCCATGCCGCCCGCATCCACCGCCGTGATCGCGATGAAGTAGGTCGTGCCGGCCGTGAGCCCCGCGAGTTGGTACGAGACCGTTTGATTCGCCGAAGGGCTGGATGTCGACGAGGCGATCTGAAAGGAGGACGGTCCCGGGCACGGCGCGCTGCCGGTCCCGTAATAGACGCGATAGGACGCGAGGTCCGTGTGAGAGGACTTCCGTCCGTGTTCGTGGTGGGCGCAGTCCAGGTCGCATCCAGGATCGCCGCGCGTCCCGGACTTGTCGCGAGGAGGACTGCGCCCAGTGTCAGACCGAGACCCAGTCGCCACCGCATGATTGCGATTGCCGGGTGCATGGCGGGTGCCATGCGATGCTCGATTCGCGTCAGGAGACTCTCTAAATAGTCGGGAATTGTGGAAACTCGAGCCGCCGCGCTGAGCGCAGATCCGCAGACGACCGAAGCGAGCGGTGTCAAGCGCTCCCTCTCCTGCTTCGCCAATATGCTAACGATTCTGGCATCTCATCGTGACAACCGCTCGCGATGCGTACCAGCGGACTGATTTCTATCAGTGGGAACTTTCTCGTCAATGGAGATACGCGTTCCTCGATCGTGAGTCGAGCTTCACCGGCGATGTCGATGGCGAAGTAAGTCTGCCAGGCGAGCCCGCGATCGCGGCCAGCGCTTCCAGTTGCTCCGCGTGGCGGCAGACCGGGTTGAGCAGGAGATGGTTCGCGCCCATGCCCACCAGCTGCTCCAGCCGCTCGCGCACCTGCTCGGGCGTGCCGTGGACGCCCGAGGCGTCGGCTCCGTTCGGGTTGTGGTAGACCGTCGTGAACCAGTGGTGCAGCTCCGCCTTGGCCACGTCGGCGCGCTCGTGGACGGAGAGAAACACGCGCTTCGAGATGGGGAATCTGGCCGGGTCGCGCGACGACTTCTCGAGCGCCGCGCGTAACGCGGGAACGCTCCGCGAGAATTCGGCCACGCTCGACCCACCCGAGCCCATCCAGCCGTCGGCGATCGCCGCAGCGCGCTTGATCGCGTCGGGTGCCCGCCGCCCAGCCAGATCGGCGGGTGCGGCTTCTGCACGGGCTTCGGCGACATGCTGGCGCCCTCGAGCGTGTAGATTCTGCCGCGGTAGTCGACCTTCGATTGGGTCCACAGCGCCTTGATCAGCTCGACCTCCTCGAGGAATCTCCGGATGCGGCGCTCGCGAGGAACCTGGAACTCCCTGGTAGTGGTTGTCGCGGCCGAGCCCCACGCCGAGGACCGCCCGGCCGTTGCTCGCGTAGTCGAGCGTCGCGATCTCGTGCGCGAGATGGATGGGATTGCGCACGGGCAGGACGACCACCGAGACGCCCACACGGATCCGCGTGGTGATCGCGGCCGCGTAGGTCAGGATCACGATCGGGTCGAAGCAGAAGACGTGGTCGAGCGTGTTCTCCGTCACCCACAGATCGCGGAATCCGAGCGCGTCGGCGCGCTGGGCGACCTGGCGCACGGCCGACATGTCGATCGGGTCGGGGAGCGGTGGGGCAGCGACATGCCGAACGCGATCCTGTCTTTCAGGGCCATCACCAGAGCTCCTTGGAGGCGAGGCGCGCGCCCTCGACCAGCGAGCCGAGCTTGCGCCAGACGATGTTGGTGTCGACCTGGACTCTTCCGGCGAACGTGCCGAAGCCGCAGTCGACGCCGGCGATGACGTTCTCGCGCCCGATCACACCGGCGTAGCGCACGATGCGCTCCGCCACCAGCTCCGGGTGCTCGATGAAGTTGGTCGTCGAGTCGATCACGCCGGCCACCAGCACCTTGCCGGCGGGCAGCGGCACGTCCCGCCACACCTTCCACTCGTGCTCGTGGCGCGGGTTGGCGCCGGCGATCACGAGCGCGCCCGGCCGACCCTTGACGACCACGTCGGCGATGTCCCCGAGGGGCACGTCGCGATGGTGCGGGCCGCCGGTGCTCGGCCCAGCAGATGTGCATGCGCATCCGATCGGGCGGAATGTCGGCCACGGCGTGATTGGAGCACCTCGACGTGCATCCTGGCCACGTCGCGGAATTGCTCAAGGCTCAGGTGAGCGAACTGGGTGTGGCGGCCCAGGGCCAGATCGGGGCAGTCGATTTGTAATATAAAGCCGGCCTGCACGATGGCCTGGTATTCCCGCTTCATCACGTCGGCCAGCGTGTAGAGATACTTCTCGTCGCTCGGGTAGTACCGGTTCTGGAGGAACCGCCCGATCTGGCCGGGCGACGGCGAGGTCATGAAGACCTCTTCCGACCGGCCGGCCGTGGCGTCCTTCAGATTCCGAATGTCCCTCTCGACCGCGGGCCAGTCCTTCCACTCGACCGGGCCGGTGCACGCCGGCCGCTTCTGGAACGGCGGCGCGAACTGCCGGGCCATCTCGGCCCACTCCGGGAATTCCTCGGCGTCGGTGTTGGGCCAGGGCGTGCTCTCGCCGCTGAAGCCGGTGAGGCGGTCCTTCACGTAGATCGTGTAGTCGGCCCGGCCCTGCTCGCCGTCGTTGATGACCGACAGGCCGATGTCCGTCTGCTTCTTCACGATGTCGAGCACCGCGGAGCGCGTCCGGTCGTGAAGGCGCGGCCTCGCCGCGCGACCGGCCCTCTTCTCGTTCTTGAAGGAGGGTCAGCAGGTCCTTCGGCCGGGGAAGGCTCCCGGTGTGCGTCGTGAGAATCCGGTCCGTGCTCCGCTTCACGACGCCGGGGCTTTGTGCAGCCGGCCGTCCTTCATGATCATCAGGAGCGCGTCGCGGTCTTGCAAGCGCTTGATGTCGGCGAGCGGATCGCCGTCGACCAGCAGGAGGTCGGCGAGGTAGCCGGGCTTGATCTGGCCGAGCTCGTCCGGACGGCCCATGATCTCGCCGCCCAGCCGGCGTGGCCGCGACGAGCGTCTCCATGGGCGTGAAGCCGAGCACGTCGACGAAGAGCAGGCAGGTCGCGGGCGTAGGTGCCGTGCGGATTCCACGCGAAGCCGTAGTCGCCGCCGGGCAGGACGCGGATGCCGCGCTTGCGCATGAGGCCCATCGTCTCGACGGAGACCTCGAGCTGGCGCAAGAGGCCGCGCTCGCGCACCCGCTCGGGCGTGAAGCCCCACTCGCTCCCGGCGTGGCACGCCTGGTAGGCGAGGCCCAGCGCCGGGACGACGAAGCACCAGTCGCGGTTGGCCTCGAGCTGGTCGAGCGCCTCCTCGTCGGCGAAGTTCGCGTGGTAGATGATGCCGAGCCCGTGGCGGATGCACATCTTCACGGAATCGGCGCTGCGCGCGTGCGCGCACACGCGCACACCGTTGGCCCGCGCGACGTCCATGGCCGCCCCCACCTCGGCGTCGGTCATCACCGCGCGGTCGGTACGGTGGTCGGTCGGCCCGGCGTGGCCCGACACGTTGAGCTTGAACAGGTCGGTGCCCTCGCGCACCAGCAGGCGGCAGATCTTCCGGACCTCGTCGGGCCCGTCGGCCACCCACGGCGAAGGTCGGCGTCTCGAGATGCGGCAGGTGCAGCTCGTTCTCGTCGCCGAGCCCGCCGGTGACGGTGATCTCCGGGCCGTTGGCCAGATAGCGCGGGCCGGGGATGCGGCCGGCGTTGATCTCGTTGCGGATCACCACGTCGAGCCGGGGCTTGGCCGAGGCGCCCGACAGCACGCTCGTGTAGCCGCAGTCCAGCATCGTCTTGGCGTTGCGCATGGTGATCAGGACGTGCTCTTCCGGCGGCAGCTTCGTGAAGTAAGCGTTCGAGGGCGCGTCCGGATAGCTGACGTGGCCGTGCGGCTCGATGAGCCCGGGCATGAGCGTGCGCGCCGGCGCCGTCGACGACCGCGCGCGTCGCCGCGCGGCAGCCTCCCGCCGCGCTGCACCGCGACGATCCGCTGGCCCTCGACCAGCACGTCGCCGGCGAACGGGGCGGCACCGCTCCCGTCGAGAATCATCGTTCCAGAAATCAGCGTCCGATCCATCGTGCCCTCCCGGGAGGCCTCACCATAGCACGCGCATATCCGTCAGCGGGCGGCCTCCAGCCTCACCTCGCCCAGGCCCTCGACGACGAAGCGCACGCGGTCGCCGGGCGACGGAAACTTAGTGGTGATGCTGCTTCCCGTCATCACGATCATGCCGCGCTCGAGCGTTCGGCCGCGGCGGTTGAGGAGATTCGCCAGCCACGCCACCGCCTCGAAGGGATGGCCCATCGCGTCGCCGGTCTTGCCCTGGCCGCCCGGCTCGTCGTTGACCCAGCAGCGCGTCACCGCGCGCTCGAGATCGACGGCGCGCCAGTCCGCGCTCGGCGCTCCCAGCACGACGCCGCCGTTCCACGTGTTCTGCGCGACGAGGGTGAAGGCGTCGAGCGTCTTGTAGTCGGCGTCGCCGTCCTCGACCAGCTCGAACGCCGGCAGGCACGCGGCAACCCGGTCGGCCACGGACGCGCGCGTCCACGGCCCGCCGCTCGCCGGTAGATCGTCGCCGACGCGCACGGCCACCTCGAACTCGACGCCCAGGTGGTGATAGGCGCCGACGTCGACGCGCGCCGGCGACGCGTGCACGAGCTTCGAGAAGATGGCGCCGGCGGCAGGCTGATCGACGCCGGTCATCTGCTGCATCGCCTTCGACGTGAGGGCGATCTTCCAGCCGGCGATCTCCCCTCGCCCCGCCTCCGCCATCAGGCGATGCAGCGCGTCCTGAATGCGATAGGCGTCGTCGAGCGGCTCTGCCCGGAGCGCGGCGTCGAAGGGACGATAGCGGGCGCGGGTCCGGTGCATCTCGAACGAGGCGCGGGCGGCGGCGGCGATCGCGTCAGGCGTCAGCATGCGCCTACTCTAGCCCGAACCGGCGCGGCCGCGCCTCATCCCGTCGGGCGGGACGACGAGGACGCGGGTGCGCCGTACCTCCAGGCCTTCGGCCAGGTCCTGGTCAGGGCGCGCGACGACCAGCCGCAGCCGCCGGCGCGCGGTGACGATGACCGGCTCGACGTGCCGCGGCAGCACGAGCCAGGCGCGGTCGCCCGGCCTCAGCGCGCGGCTCACCGACAGCGAGATCAGCGCGCCAAGCGGCCGCCAGCGTCGCCGAATCGGGCTGACGAGCGCGGCGAGGCCGACCAGCACCGCCGCGGCGACCGCGGTCGCACCGGGCCGTTGTCGCGTGCGGTGTGAGCGCCAGGCCGCCCACACGAGAAGCCAGGCCGCCACCGCGTCGGAGCCACCGAAACCAGCGCGCGCGAGACGCCCAGCGCCCGACATTAGGGGAAGCGATCTGACGGGGCTGCGCATCCCCCGATCCGATCAGGCGCGGCCCCAGAGCTGCCGGGTGGCGAGCCGGGCGCCCTCCGCCATGGCCGCGAACTTCAGCCACACGACGCTCGGATGAACGTCGTTGAAGCGGATGCCGGAGGCGGCGAATCCGCAGTCGGCGCCGGCGATGACGTTCTCGCGCCCGACGATGTTCGCGAACCGGACGATGCGCTCGGCGATCAGCGCCGGGTGCTCCACCAGGTTGGTGGTGTGGCTGATCACGCCCGGGATGAGGATCGTGCCGTCGGGCGGTCGGACGTGCTCGAACACGTGGTACTCGTGCTCGTGGCGCGGATTCGCCGTCTCGAAGGAGTACGCGCCCGCGTCGATCTTGAGCATGATGTCGACGATGTCCTTCAATTCCATGTCATAGACGCGCGGGCCGACGTCGATGCTGTAGCAGGTGTGAAAGCGCACCTTCTCGCGCGGGATGCCGCGCAGCGAGTAGTTGATCGCCTCCACCCGCCTGGCCGCCCACTTCCGGCAGTCCGCGACGCTGAGGTCGGGGTTCATCATGTACTGCGTGATCAGGCGCGGATCGTCGATCTGGAGGACGAAGCCCGCGTCGACGATGGCGCGGTACTCTTCCCGGAGCGCGTCGGCCAGCGCCTGCTCGTATTCCTCGTCCGTGCGGTAGAACTCGTTCGCGAGCGTGGCGAAGATGTACGAGGGCGCGATGGCCGGCATGAAGACTTCTTCGTGGGGCAGCCCCTTCACCGCGGTCTTCAGATTCTCGATGTCGCCCGCACCGCCGCGTGCCCTTGTAGACGACGGGCCCGGTGCAGACATCGACGCCGTGCCGGCGATCGCCGCCGCGACCGCCCGCCCATTCGGCGATGCGCTCGGACCAGACGTAGTAGTCGGGAACGCCTGGTACTCGCGGCTCGTACCGCGCGGGTTGCCCTCCTGACCCGCGGGCACCGGCTTGCGCGTGAAGCCGTCGAAGCGCTCGACGATGTAGCCGAAGAAGCTCGCTTTGCCCTGCTCGCCGTCGGTCACGATGTCGACGCCGGCGGCGGTCTGCCGGCGGACGACGTCGGCGACCGCGTCGCGGACGAGCTTCGCGTAGGTCTCGCGATCGTAGGGCTGGACCCGGTCCCTCGCTTTGAGGATGGGAACGAGAGCATCGGGTCGCGCCAGGCTGCCCACGTGCGTGGTCAGGATCCGTTCCGTGCTTCGCTTCATCGCCGTTCTCCGTTCGGTAGGCTACACGTACATCGGCCGGCGTTCCTTCAGCCGGAGCCAGCCGCTCGCGATCCGATAGATGAACCAGAGCCCGACCACCCCGAGCGGCAGCCAGGCGACGAGCAGGCCGACGCCGAGCGTGGCCAGCACGAAGAAGCCGCACAGCGCCACCCACAGCACGCCGAACCAGAACGTCCGGATCTGCCACCGGAAGTGCGACGCGAGCCATGTGCCGCGCGCCTCGCGCCGCTTCACGTAGTTCAGGATGACCGCGATGATCGAGGGCCAGCCCGTCAGGAACGCGAAGACGATGCTGGCGGCGGTGATGATTCCGGTGACCAGGCTGAACGCGTGCAGGCCGTAGATGACGTGCGTCACCGTCACGATCGACTCGGCCGGCTCGGCCGTGGACGCGACCTCGGTCGCCATGTCACCCGCCGCGCGCGCCTTGCGAAAGGCGTGCTCGAAGCCGGGAAGCCCGCGCACGACGGTCTCGCGCTCGACGGTGAGCGAGATGCGGATGTGGCCGGGCATGCCGAAGCCCGAGCCGGGCACCGTCAGCACGCCTTCCTCGGCCAGCAGGCGCACGAACGCCACGTCGTCGTCGATCGGCGTGCGCGGAAACACGTAGAAGGCGCCCTGCGGCTTGACGCACTGATAGCCGATGCGCGTCAGCCCCTCGTACATGAGATCGCGCTTCTCGCGATAGGGCGCCACGTCGATGACCTGATCGCCCACCTCGGCCACCACCCACTGCCACAGGGCCGGCGCGTTGACGAAGCCGAGCACCCGGCTGGTGAAGGTGCAGGCCTCGAAGAGCTCGGCGGCCTCCGGCATGCGCGGAGAGAACGCCAGGTAGCCGATGCGCTCGCCGGGGATGGCCAGCGACTTGGACCAGGACGTCGCCACGATCGAACGGGTGACCAGCGGCGGCACCTCGGGGCACCACCACGTCGTCGAAGACGAGCGCCCGGTAGGGCTCGTCGCTGACGAGCACGATCGGGCGCGCCGCGCGGTGCAGCATCGCCTCGATCTCGACGAACGTCGACGCGGGGTGAGATGACGCCGCTCGGGATTGTTCGGCGAGTTCACGAAGATGGCGCGCGTCCTCGGCGTGATCGCGGCCTCGAGCTTGCCGACGTCGGGCGTGAGGTCCGCCTTCGGCGGCACGACGACGAGGCGCCCGCCGTGGTTCTCGGCATAGAACACGTACTCGGCGAAGAACGGCGCGACCGTGAGGACCTCGTCGCCCGGGATCGAGCAGCGCCTTCAGCACGGTGTTGAGCGCGGCGCCGGCGCCGACCGTCATGATGACGTGCCCGGCCGTGTACGGGAGCCCGGTCGCCGCGCGCAGCCGCTTCGCGACCGCATCGCGGACGCGCGACGATGGCCGGCGTTGGGCATGTAGGCGTGCCGGTGAGGCGTCCGGACTGTCGAGCACGCGGCGCGCGGCGGCCAGCACGGCCGGCGGCGGCTCGATCTCCGGGTTGCCGAGCGTGAAGTCGAAGACCTTGTCGGCCCCGCGTTCCTGCTTGAGCCGGGCGCCTTCCTCGAACATGCGGCGGATCCACGACGCCTTGGCCGAGATTGTCGGTGACGGCCCGCGAGACGATCACGTCCCGGAGTATAGGACCGACGGCCGGTGTCGTGCTATACGACCGCCCGCCGCCAGCCGGCGCGTCAGCCCAACCTCACGGGGATGCTCCCTTCAACCTGAGATCCTCGTAGGGCGAGATGAACGGGTGCCCGGTGATGGAAGGCACCTCCGCCAGCCGCGGGCCGACGCCGGTCAGCCCTGCCTGCTCCACGATCGGCGCGAACATCGCGCGCTCGTACATGAGCTGCTGGATCTTGTGGAGCAGCGACTCGCGTCGCTTCGTGTCCATCTCCGACCGCCTGATCGCGGAAGAGCGCGTCGATGTCCGGATAGCCGCCGTAGGAGCGAATGCCGCCCGAGATCACGAACGCCTCGATCCGCGTCGCGGCGTTGCCGGCGGCTCCGCTGCCGACGCGGACCAGGTGCTTGAACTGCTTCTCCTGGTCCGCCTTGTAGAAGGCCGCGCGCTCGAGCGGGCGCAACCGCGCGCGGATGCCGATGGCCTGAAGCCCGTTGATGACGGCTCTCGGCCTCGGGCGCGAACACGACGTCGGTCGCGACCTCGACCGCGTCGAAACCCTTCGGGTAGCCCGCCTCGGCCAGGAGCCGCTTCGCCCGCGCCGGATCGTACGGATAGGGCGGCGGCGCCCAGTAGAACTCGAAATCGCGGGGGATGATGCTCGGCGCCGGCCGGCCGTATCCGAGATACTCCGCGTCGCTGAAGGCCTTGCGATCGATCGCGAGGTTGGCGGCGAGGCCGGACGCGGCGGTCCGCCCACGGCGACTTCGGATCCCACTGCTGGGTGAAGACGAGCCACTGGCTGACCGTCGGGAGCACCACCTTGAGGGTGAGGCCGGGCGTCCGCCTCACCTCCTCGGCGTCCGGCCCTCGGAGCCCGTACGCGACGTCGGTCTCGCCGCGCTTGACCGTCACCATGCGCGTCGCCTCGTCGGGCACCGACCTGAACACCAGACGCTTCACCGCCGGCGTTTTCCGCCAGTAGCCCTCGTAGGCCTCGACGACCAGCTCGACGCCCGGGTTGAACGACACGAAGCGGTACGGTCCCGCTCCGACCGGCGCCTTCTTGAAGCCGTCCTCGCCGACGCGCTCGATGTATTTCTTGGGAACGATCCAGGCGGCGCTGGTGGCCGGCGTCGCGTAGAACGTCATGAAGTCGGGCCACGGCTGCTTCATCCGGAAACGGATGCGCTGCGCGTCGACGATCTCGACGGCGGCGACCCGCGCCTTCAGCGTGGTGGCGCCGCCGCCCTGGTAGCGGTCGAACGAGAACTTCACGTCCTCGGCGGTCACGGGATCGCCGTTGTGGAACCGCACGCCCTTGCGGAGCGCGAACTCGTACGTGAGGCCGTCCTTCGACGCGGTCCACGACTCCGCCAGGCCAGGCGCCCACGCGTTGCCCGGCATCGGCTTCACGAGCGCGTCGTGGAGCGCGTAGAGCGTGAGGAACGGCGTGATCACGCCCGGCGTCTCGGCGGGATCGAACCACGTGGGCGCCAGCGTGACGGTGATGGCGAAGGTAATCTGCCCAGCGGGCGCGTCCGAGCGCCCCTCGGGGCCTGCGGCCGGCGCCGGGACCGGCAGAACCACCGCGGTGGTCAGGACGAGGGCAACCGCTGACGCCAGTGCTGAGCGGCGAACCATGGGTGTCCACCCTCCCCGATCGGTCGTGGGCTGGATCGTACACCTCACGCGGCCTGACTGAATCTGCTCTCGGTGGTATTGTGCCCGGGGCTCATTCGGGCCAGGAGGTGTGATGCATTACGTCCGTCTCGGCCGCACCGGGCTGCCCGTCTCGCGGCTCTGCCTGGGTACCATGACCTTCGGGCTGCAATGCGACGAGCCGAGCTCGAGGGCCATCCTCGATCGGGCGCCGCCGGCGGCATCACGTTCCTCGACACCTCAGACGTCTATCCGGTCGGCGGCAACCTCGAGACCGTCGGGCGCACCGAGGACATTCTCGGGCGCTGGCTCGAGGGCGGCGTCACGACTTCGTCGTCGCCACCAAGTGCTTCGGCGCCATGAGCGCGCGCCCGTGGGATCAGGGTCTCTCGCGCAAGCACATCCTCGACGCGATCGACGACTCGCTGCGACGGCTCCGGACCGACTACGTGGACCTCTATCAGCTCCATCATCCCGATCCGTTCACCCCGATCGACGAGAGCCTGCGGGCGCTCGACGACGTGGTCCGCGCCGGCAAGGCGCGCTACGTCGGCTGCTCGAATTTCTTCGCGTATCAGGTCGCGCGCGCGCTCGGGCGAAGCGAGCTGCTCGGCCTGGCGCGCCTGGACTCGGTGCAGCCCCGCTACAACCTCCTCTACCGGCAGGTCGAGCGCGAGCTGTTCCCGCTGTGCGCCGAGGAGAAGATCGGCGTGATCGCCTACAATCCGATCGCCGGCGGCCTGCTCTCCGGCAAGCATCGGCCGCGAGGCCGGGCCGATGCAGGGCACGCGCTTCACCCACCCGACGGCCGGCGCCGCGCTACCGCGAGCGGTACTGGCACGACCGGGAGCTCGCGACCGTCGAGGCGCTCCGCCCGCTCGCCGCGGAGGCGGGCATGTCGATGGTTCAGCTGGCCGTGGCCTGGGTGCTGGAGAATCCGGTCATCACCGCGCCGATCATCGGCGCCAGCCGGCCCGAGCAGCTCGACGACGCGCTGGCCGCCGTCGACAAGCGCCTCGATCACGATCTCAAGGCGCGGCTGGACGACCTCACGCGGGAATACCGCTGGGGCGACGACATCCGCTGAGAAGGAGCCCACCATGGCCCGAGTTGCGATCCTCGACGATTACCAGGACGTTGCCCGCCGCATGGCCGACTGGGCGAGCCTGCCCGCCGGCACCGACGTGGTGGTCGTTCGCCGACCATCTGAGCGGCACCGATGCGGTGGCCAAGCGACTCGCCGACTTCGACGCGGTGGTGGCCATGCGCGAGCGAACGCCGTTCCCGCGCGCGCTGCTCGAGCGGCTGCCGCGGCTCAAGCTCCTGGTGACGACGGGCATGCGCAACGCGTCCATCGACGTGGCGGCGGCCATCGAGCGCGGCGTCGTCGTCTGCGGGACGGCACGGGCTCCCTACCCGACCGCCGAGCTGACGTGGGCGCTCATCCTCGCGCTCGTCCGTCGCATTCCGGCCGAGGACCGCGCGACCCGCGAGGGCCGCTGGCAGGTGAGCTGCGGGCTCGGCCTCAACGGCAAGACGCTCGGCGTGATCGGGCTCGGCGGGCTGGGCTCGCGCGTCGCCAGATCGGCCGCGCCTTCGAGATGGACGTGATCGCCTGGAGCCAGAACCTCACCACCGCGCGCGCCGCCGAGGTGGGCGCGACGCTGCGTGACCGAAGGACGAGCTCCTGGCCCGCTCGGACGTGGTCAGCATCCACCTCGTCCTCGGCGAGCGCTCGCGCGGGCTGATCGGCGCGCCGCGAGCTCGCGCGGATGAAGCGGACGGCCTGCCTGGTCAACACGTCGCGCGGCCCCATCGTCGACGAGGCCGCGCTCGTGGCCGCCCTGCGCCAGGGTGCGATCGCGGGGGCGGGCCTCGACGTGCTACGACGAGGAGCCGCTGCCCCTCGACCACCCGCTTCGCAATCTTCCGAACACGGTGATCACGCCGCACCTCGGCTACGTGACCGAGGAGGGCTACCGCATCTTCTACGGCCACGCGCTCGAGGACGTGAAGGGATGGCTGGCCGGCCAGCCCGTGCGGGTACTGAAGCCCTAGCCGGCCGCGCTCAGCGGCAGTGCGGCAGCACCTCGCGCGCGAAGCGCGTCATCGACTGCTTCACCAGGGCGTGGTCCATCAGCCCGCCCTGGTTGAAGTAGCAGATGAACTCGTCCATCCGTATTCGCGCTTCAGGGCGTGCACGCGCTCCACGCAGTACGCGGGATCGCCGAAGACGGCCATCTCGCGGTCGACGTCCTCGTACTGCACGCGCTGAATCCGGGCGAGCACCTGCCGGAACGCCTCGAAGCTCTTGATGTCGGCGTCGCCGAGCGGCCGGAGCCGCTCGCCGGCCTCGCGCAGGAAGTGCAACAGGCTTGCCTCGCATTCCTGCCGCGCCTGCTCACGGCTCGCCGCGACGTGCACGGGAAACGCGAGTGCCGTGTCGCCTCGCGCATCGGCCGGGAGCTTCTCGCGGTACACCGCCAGCCCTTCCTTCAGCTTGTCCGGTGGATTGATGAGCGGCGTGGCGAAGATGGGCAGATGCCGGCGCGCGGCGAGCGGAAAGGTGTCCGGGCTGTTGGCGGCGATCCGGATCGCGGGATGGGGTGACTGTACGGGCTTCGGCACGACCGTGAGGTCGCGCGCCCGGAAGTATTTCCCGTGGAATGAGAAGCTCTTCTGGGTCCACGCCTGCGCGATGAAGTCGAGCGCCTCCTCGAAGCGCTCCCGGCTCTCTTCCTGGGGGATGTCGTATCCCGCGTAGTGGACGGGCGCCGTTCCGCGCCCCACCCCGAACTCCAGGCGGCCGTTGCTCAGGATGTCGGCGATGGCGGCCTCTTCGGCGATCTTCACCGGGTTGTGCAACGGCAGGAGCGTCACCGCCGTCCCCAGGCGGATGCGCGTCGTGCGCTGGGCGGCCGCGGCCAGCACCATGAGCGGATCGGCGAGAATCGAGAAGGCGCGGCTGAAGTGCAGCTCGCCGAGCCAGACCGTATCGAAGCCGAGCGGCGTCGCCGAGCTCGATCTGCGCGATGAGATCCCAGTAGCGCTGGCGCTCCGAGTCCGCGTCGGCGCACGGCAGCTGGTCGAAGAAGCCGAAACGCATGGGTCCTCCTTACGCTTTCTTCAGGGTCAGCTGGACGAGCCGGTCAGCCCGGTCCTGCCGGTCGAGATCGCGGCAGGTCGCCATGATGTCCTCGAACTGCGCCGCCGGGATCGGGAGCCCGGGAACGACCTCGCGAATGCGGCGCGCCTCCGTGTCGAAGTCCCAGATGAACTCGCGCCCGGTGGACTGCTTCGTGTAGCTCTTGCCGTCCTTCGTGAAGATCGTGATCCGCGGACCGAAGAGCGTCATCGCGGTGCGACGGGATGAGCGTCACCCGCTTCATCAGGTCGAGCACCTCGGGCGGGTCGCCGGCGCCGGCCGGATCGACCTGCGCCTTGAGCAACGGGTAGCCGCGCTTCACGACGCCGTACGCGGTGTAGTACGCGGTGTTGCCGGGCTTCGATTCGAGATCTTCCCGCCGGCTCGGGAAGGCCGGGCTCGGATACTGGGTCTCGAGCCAGTTCACCACCGCCTCGATGCGATCGACGTCCTGGTAGGTGATGCCGTGCTCCTCGCAGAGCTTCGCGGTCACGTCGATGTGAGCGATGTTGTAGCCGGCGGTCGAGTAGATCCGGTAGAGCGTCTCGAGGAACAACCAGTCCTTGCCGAGCCCCGACGTGATCTTGCCGAGGCTCGTGTGCGTGTCACCCACGAAGCTGTACGTGAGCTGGCCCGTGTTGCTGCCGGCGTACGCGTGGTAGAAGCCCGCGTCGCCCTCGAGCACGGTCTCGCCGCCGACGTGTCCCTGCCGCGCCAGCGCGACCGCCAGCATGGCGTTGCGCACCGCAGCCGCCCTCGCGCAGCGCGCGGCCGCCGCTGCGCGCGCCCTCGAGGTTGCCGGCGGCCAGGCTCGCGCAGAGCGCGATGGTCGCTGTTCACCTGGTCCTCGGTGAAGCGCATCATCTTCGCCGCGGCGATGGCGGGGCCGAAGATGCCGAACACCACGCCCGCGTGGAAGCCGCGGGCCATCACGGTCGGAATGAAATCGGCGGCCAGCCGCTCCAGGACCTCGTAGCCCGCCGCGAGGCCGGTGATGAAGTCGCGCCCGGAGCGCCGGTGCTCTCCGCGGCGACGAAGGCGCCGGGGAGGATGCTGGTGCCGGGATGGGTGAGCATCCGGAAGCGTGTCCCACTTGCCGCCGGCCATCGCCATCTCCGCGTTGGCGAACGCGGCGCCGCCCTTCGTCACCCTGGCGCCGTCCACCATGATCGTGGCGCCGTTGCTTCACGCCCGCTTCGTCCTCGGTGATGAGCTTCACCGCCTGCTGGCCGCCCGGCGTCAGGGAGCCGAGGAGCACGGACGCGAGACCCTGCAGCGTGACGCCCTTGGCGCGGTCGACCACCTCGGCGGGAAGATCCTGGTAGCGGAGACCCACGACCCACTGCGCGAGCTGCCGGCTGAGAGAAGCCATGCGTGTCCTTCCTGGAGTGGTAGATGCCGCCCGGGCAGGTCCGCCTGACTCGCAGGCCGGTCCGCCCGGGCGACACGACGAAGAAGACTACCGCAGCGGGCGAGAAGGACGCCGGGATCAGCAGCTTGTTTTCCTGGCGGACCGGCCGGACGCCGGACTGCGGCGGCCACTGGCCGTCCTTCCGCGATTCCTCACGGATGCGGTTGCGCTCGTTCGAGTCCTTGTAGACCCAGACGTGCACGAACTTGTTGAGCCCGCCGATCTCGCTCGTCCAGCAGGCGGCCAGCGGCGAGAGCTTCTCCCGGCCCGGCACGGCCTTGCCCCACGCCTCCAGCACCTTCCGGGAGTGTCGCCCGGCGCGTAGGTGTAGATGCGCATCTCGTAGAAGTTGCCGGTGCCGTAGTCGCGGCTGCCCAGCGGCTGCATGAACGGCGCGGGAATCATGATGTCGGACTGCTGCTCGACGATCAGATCGCGGCCGCCCGGCAGGGCCGAGAGCTCGGCGTCCTTCGCCATCGCGTCGCGCACCGACAGTCCTGTGCTGCGAGGCTATCGTAGGGCCAGGCGTGGATGACCTGGTTGAGCGGGCCGAAGTCGGTGTGCCAGAAGGCCCCGAGCTTCGAGTGCTTCTCCCGGAGCGGCTTCCGCTTGGCGAAGCGATCCTCGAATTCGGCCACGGCCCCGGTGCGCAGCGTGTAAGTTCGAACCTCGTAAATCATGAGTTCCTCCTCTAGCCGCTACCTACGCGCGAAGGTGCGCGGTGTCAAGGGCGGACTGTGCCGGGCGTCGCGCCGCTCGGCAGTCGCCGGGGCGGCCAGAGACTGGCGCGCCATTTCACGCCGATGAAGAGGGTAAAGAGGAAACCGACCGCCGAGAAGCCGCTGACCGTCAGCGGATAGCCGATGCGCTCGATGAGCGCGCCGAGCGCTCATCAGACCGAGCGGCATGCCGTAGATCGCCAGCGTGCGCACGCCCATGACCCGCCCGCGGAACTCGTTCGTCGGACGCGGCGAGCAGGTTGGCGGTCATCGCGATCATCGCCACGCTCTGCACGAAGCCGGCGAGGAGCAGCGCGGGGAGCCCCGTGCTCATGCTGCTCAAGTTTCCGAAGGCGAGCAGCACCAGGTACCAGAGCGCCGTGTAGATCAGCATCGAGCGCTTGGGGCGCCGCGGTCCGCCCGTCACGACCGTGATGATCGAGCCCACGAGGCTCCCAGGGCGAAAGCTGGCGGCCAAGCCATCCCAGTCCCGTGGCGTCGACCAGATAGATCGTGCGGGCGACGTAGGGCAAGAGACCGCTCGACACGGGATAGGCCGTGAGGTTGACCAGGAACGCCAGCCACATCATGGCGTGCAGCTGCGGCGACCGCAGAACGTAGAGGAGCCCGTCCAGGAGATCGCGGCCGGCGCGAAGGGCTCCCCACCGCGACGGTCCGGGGACCCCGCGCCACGTCTCGACCGGATCGGGCGACCGGGCCGCCGCGCCACGCCGAAGGTCAACGCGAGGCTCGCGACGTAGAGGGTCGTGACCAGCGCGTAGGTGGGCCCGAGGCCGAGGACCGTCGAGAGCGCCGCGCCCCCGAGCGCGCCGAACACCCGCGCCGAGTCCATGGTGGCGCGCGAGAGGCCGACGGCGCTCATGCAGGTGCGGCGGCGGAATCGTCTCGCCGATGAGCGCGTTGCGCATGACCTGATCGTTGGGACGCACGAGCCCAACCAGCGTGGCGACCACGAGCACCCACGCGGGCGTCAGGGTCCCGGTCAGCGCTGAGCAGCAGGACGAGCGCCGCCAGCGCCGCGTAGGTCGCGCGCATCGTGGAGAGCATGAGCCGGAAGCCCAGCCGGTCGCCCAGCACGCCGAACATCGGCGAGGCGAGCGTGCCGAGGAGCAAGAGCGAGCCGAACGTGGTGAGCAGAAGCACCGAGCCGGTCTCGCACCATCACGTACCAGCCGAGGATGACGGTCTCCATCTCGAACGCGAGCGACGCCAGCAGGTCGGCGGGCCACTGGAAGCGGAAGCTCTTAACGCGAAAGGGGGCGAATATCAGGGCCGGAACGCGCCCGTCTAGCCGGACAGCGACTCGATCGCTCGCACCTCGTCGGCGGAGAGCGTCAGGTCGCGGCTCGCCAGGTCCTGCTGCATGTGCTCCGCGCTGGAGGTGCCGGTCAGCGGGAGCATGCCGACCGCGAGCGCGAAGCGGAACACGACCTGCGTCGGCGTGACGCCCGCGCGGGCGGCGATGCCGGCCGACCAGCGGGTGGCGCAGCACCTCCGGGTTGGCGGTGAGCAGCGAGAACCCCTGGTAGACGATCCGTCGCTCCTGGCAGAAGGCGCGGACGTCGCGGTCCCAGCCGCGCGCGCGAAGCAGCGGTTCTGGACGAACGCGGGCGCCTCGGCGCCGGTCGTCGGCCATCTGCTCCAGATGTCGTCGGGAGACGTTGCTCACGCCGAGCGACCCGCGTGCGGCCGGCGTCGCGCTCCTTCACCATCGCGGCCCACACCTCGGCGTCGTCGTCGGTCCAGCCGCGGCCGGAGGCCGGACCGTGCAGCACGTAGCTGTCGACGTGGTCGGTGCCGAGATGCTCGAGCGAGCTGGCCATCGACTGCGCGACCTGGGTCGAGAGGTCGGCCGCGGGATCGTAGGGCAGCCGGTGGTCCTGGCCGCCCTGGTACGTGAACTTCGTCTGCAGAAAGAGGTCGGCCGCGCGTGACGACGCCCGCGCGATAGGCGGCGGCGAGCGCCCTGGCCGACTCCGGCCTCGAAGTAGTGGCGCCGCTGGTTGGCGGTGTCGATGCCCCGGAAACCCGGTCCGGAGCGCGAGCTCGGTGAGGGCCGGGGTGCGGTCTTCCTTCCAGGCGGTGCCGTAGAGAAAGTCGGGCACGGGCATGGCGAGCCCCAGTCTACCCGCAACGGCAACACGACCCCGAGAAAATGGGCTAGGATGCACCCCGCTGGTAGCGACGGGCCGTCAGCGAGCGGCCCAGATCCGGGAGGGCGACATGATTCTCGAGCGCTTCAAGGTTCCGGCGAAGGACCAGGTTCACGTGTCGGAGGCGGCGCTGCGGCGCACGGTGACGCCAGATCTTCGAGAAGCTGGGGCTCAGCAAGGAGGACGCCGCGGAAGGCGCGGACGTGCTGACGATGACCGACCTTCGCGGCGTCGAGACGCACGGCGTGTCGAACATGCTGCGCCAGTACGTCCGCGACTACAAGGCCGGCAAGCTCGATCCGCGGCCGGGCTGGCGGGTGGTGCGCCAGTCACCCGGCACCGCGGTGATCGACGCCGAGCGGCGGCTCGGGCATCATGGTCGGGCCGAAGGCGATGCGACTGGCGATCGAGAAGGCCCGCGCGGTCGGCGTCGGTGTGGTGACCGTGTACAACAGCGGCCACTTCGGCGCGATCGGCCACTACGCGATGCAGGCCGCGCTCCAGGACATGGTGGGCGTCTGCTTCACCGGAGCCGGGCTGAGCGTGGTGCCGACGTTCGCCGCGAAAGCCGCTCCTCGGCACCAACCCGATCGCGCTCGCCGCCCCGGCCGGGCGCGAGGCGCCGATGCTCTTCGACGCCGCGACGTCGGCGATCGCCGGCAACAAGATCCGGCTGGCGATCCGGGTTGGATCGCCGCTTCTGCCGGGCTGGGTCACCGACAAGGACGGCAATCCGATCATGGAGGAGAAGCCGGTCTTCAACCGCGACGAGTATCACCAGGCGCCGCTCGGCGGCACACGCGAGCAGGGCTCCCACAAGGGCTACGGCTTCGCCCTCATGGCCGAGGTTCTGTCGACCGTGCTGGCCGGTGCCCTGCCCACGATGCTGGCGCCCGCCAGCGGCTCAAGACTCACTTCGCCGGCCTACAACATCGAGGCGTTCACCGATCTCGAGCAATTCAAGAGCACCATGGACGACATGCTCAAGACGCTGAGAACGGCGCAGCCGGTGGACGGAGCAGGAGCGCGTGCTCTACCCGGGATTGTCCGAGGCCGAGGAAGTCGCTGCATCGCCGCGCCGAGGGGATTCCGCTGCACAAGGAGGTGCTGCAGTGGTTCGCCGAGTGCGCAAAGGACCTCGGCGTAGCGCCTCTGGAGAGCATGAGCTGAACGAAGCGAGAACGGAGGGTTCGATCATGGCGAAGGGCACGCTGATCGCGGCGATGAACATGGGGCGGGCCGCCGAGGACGAGTTCAACGACTGGTACGACACCGAGCACCTGCCCGAGCGGCAGCGCGTGCCGGGCTTCCTCGCCTGCCAGCGCTGGATCGGCGCGACGGACCGCAAGGTCTCGGTCGCCACCTACGATCTCGACAGCGTCAAGGTGCTGCAGAGCCCGGGCTACCTGGCGATCGGCGGCGCGAATCTGTCGCCGTGGTCCAAGCGCGTCACCGCGCAGGTCGAGCGCCTGCATGCGCTTCGAGGGCGATCAGATCCTGCCCGGGGACCAGCTCCCGCCCGCCAACGCCGGGGGTTACTGCTGAACGCGATGAACGTCGTGCCCGGAGTTCGAGGCCGAGTTCAACAGAGTGGTACGACAAGGAGCACATTCCGGCGCTCGCCGCCGTGCCGGGCGTGCTGTGTGCTCGTCGCTTCCGCGGCAGCAGTGGCAACCGGAAGTACGTGGCGCTCTATCACCTGACCACGCCCGAGGTGCAGGAGTCGGCCGAGTGGAAGCAGGCCCGCCAGAGCGACTGGACGAGCCGCCTGCAGCCCCACTTCCGCGACCACCTCCGCCTGGTTCTCCGCCGGTACGTCCGCGGCGCCTGAGCTCGGCATGCCGTGCCGCCCGGGGTTGCCACTCTGGCCACCCCGGGCGGGAATGTCCTCGGATATTCCAATGTTCCGGAAATTCGTCACGTCTGGCACCACCCCATGCTCCGTACAGGCCGGTAGTAAGAGGATGGGGAGGAGCCGACGCCATGAAACTGGTGCTGTCCGGCCTGACCGTCAGCTCGCTCTTGCGCTTTCACCTGCGGCAGCGGCGGCCCAGTCGACGACCGCCGACGCGCCCCGAAGCCGGGCACCGGCCACGCATGATGAAGGACTCCTGGATCACCACGAAGGCCAAGTCGTCGCTCGTACTCGACAAGCGCGTGGCGGGCCGGCGCATCAAGGTCGGAGACGTACGCCGGGGTCATCACGCTGCGTGGCAAGGTGTCGAGTGCCGAGAGAGCGGAAGCGGCGGCGGAGGGAAATCGCCAGAGGGATCGGCGGCGTGAGCGTCCGTCAGCAACGCGCTGCAGAGTCGTCCCGGACGATCAGCGGAGGTCGGTGGAAGCCAAAGACGAGGGGATCGAGAAGCCCTCAAGGGGCCGGCTCGACAAAGGACGCGAGCCTCAAGGAATGGCCGGCATCAGCGTGCGCTCGGACAACAGCGTGGTGACCCTGATGCGGCATGGCACCGGACCGCAAGTCGAAGGCTCCACGCCGCTCCGGCGTGGCTCGCGGTGTGCCCGGCGTCAGGGCCGTGCGCAGCGAGCTGGCGCAGAAAGACTAGAGGACGACCCATGGCGTGGGAGCATCGAAGCGCACGGTAACGGAAGTCGGGGCGGCGCGCGGCCCGATCCGCGCGACCGGTGTTCGCCGAGGTTGAATCGAGAGGCCGTGTGCTGGGCCGCCTCAAGCGCGAGCTGGCGATCTGGCAGTGGCGTCGGTCGGTGCCCAGCGCCGACCTCGGAAGCACGCGAATCCGCAAAGACTGAGCCGCCGACGCATTCGTCACCACCAGAAGTCGTGATGCTCCTCGGCCGAGCAGCTGCCGCCGTGGTCCACGGCGAGACTGAGCGTCACCGAGTCCTCACACTCGTCAGCCGTCGTGATCTTGAAGCCGTCGATGCAGGTGATCTCGCACTCTGTCCGGAAGCAGCCCGCGGTCAGCAAGAGCACAGGCAGTCCGAAGGCCAGGAGCTTGTACGCGGTGGGCATGGCACCTCCTCTCGTTGCCGAGAGCAGGCGCTGCCAGCCAGGCCCGCTCCCAGGACTTCGAGGATACGCCCTCCGCCCCGGCACGCACAGGCCCGGGCGACGAGCTACAGGTGCTTCTTCTCGTGGCCCGTGCAGCTGCCGCCGTGCGCCGCGGCGAGCTCGGCCGTGATTACATCGCCGCACTTGTCGTCCACGGTCTCGTTGAACCCGTCGGCGCAGTTGACTTCGCACTCCGTCTTGTAGCAGCCGGCCGTACACACGGGTGGAGTAATACGCCTTGAGATGGATCTGGGCAACGGCGCTGGATTTACACTATGCGGGATGCTTTCCGACTTCGGGGCAGCCGGGCTGCTCCGCGCCGTGCTCCGGCTGGACGCTGCGTCGCTGAGCCGGGCCGTCTTCCCGATCTTCGTCGTCGGCCTCGCGTCGTCCGTGACCCTCTCCGAGAGCACGCTGGCCGTTCTCACCGTGCGCTGTGGCTCTGGCGCCTGCGCGATCCGACCGTACGGCGAGATCAGCCCTGGTCGCTGGGAATCTTCATCGCGATCTTCCTCCTGGCGACTCTCGTGTCGGCCCTCGCGTCGGACGTCTCCGGGGCGAAGCCTTCTCGCCGCCCGGGGCACCGCTCACCGCGTTCGCGTTCTTCGTCACCGCCGACACGCTTCGGGGCGCCGACCGTATCGAGCGATTCCTAGGCCTGTTCGCGATCCTGCGGGGCGATGCTCGGCGCCATGGGCGTCGTCCAGGTCGCGACGTGCCCGACGCCGACCCCGACGCTGTGGCCGCTCGGCTGGTTCTACGCGCGGTGCGAGCGGGCCCGCGGGCCCTTCAGCATCTACATGACGCTCGGCGGGATCCTCGCGATGCTGCTCCTGGCGGGCCTGCCGCCGCTGTTGACGGCGCGGCGCACGCGCGGGCGCTGGGTCATGTGGCTCGTCACGCTGGGCAGGCTGGGCGCCACCTATGTGCGGGGCGCGTGGGTCGGCTTCACGGCCGGCCTCGGCGTCATGCTGCTCACGCTCCGCCGCGGGCGCTGCCGTCATGATGATCGGTCTCGCGCTCGTGGTGGCGATCGCGCTCCTGGGGCCCGAGCGCCTGAGCGCCCGGATCCGGAGCCTCGCCGACCCGCACGACGTCACGGCGCGGGAGCGGCTCTACATGTGGAAGAGCGGGCTCACCATGTGGCGGGAGCACCCGTGGCTCGGGGTCGGACCGGGCGGCGTCGCGCGCTCGTATCGACAGTACGCGCTGCCGGAGGCGGTGAAGAAGAGCACCAGCCACGTTCACAGCTCGCCCCTTCAGGTGCTCGTCGAGCGCGGTGTCGTGGGGCTCGCGGCGTGGCTTGCGATGTGGGTCGCCTTCTTCGTCCTCGTCTGGCGGCTGCTCCGGAGTCTCGGCCGAGCACGAGCGCGAGCGCACGATCGTGGTCGGCAGCGTCGCCGCCATCGCAGGCTTCCTCGTGACGGGTCTGACCGAGTGGAGCTTCGGCGACGCCGAGGTCGTGCTGATCGCCTGGACGCTGGCGGCGCTGCCCTTCGGCGTGGCGCTCGGCCTGCGGGAACGCCGGCCATGAGCGAGCGGCCGTGGCTGGCCGGCGTCGGGCTCTTCGGCGCCTCTGCGTCGTCGTCACGGTGTGGGCGTCGATCGACCGCCATCCTCCGGAGTGGGACTACGCCAACCACCTCGAGCGGGCCCTCGAGTGCCACCGGACTCATGGCCAACCCGGCCGCCGATCGCTTCGGCGAGATCATGGGCGCCTCGGCATTCTATCCACCCCTGGCGATCTGCACGGCCGGGGCTCTCTACTTCGCGTTTCCGGTGACGACACTGACGGCGCAGGCGGTGATGCTCCTGTTCCTCGGCGTCGCCATGTTGTCCGTCTACGGTATCGGCCGGGACCGTCGCCGATCCACGACCGGCCTGCTCGCGGCGCTTCTTCCTCGGGACCGCGCCGTTCGTGGTCTATTCGCTCCTGAATTTCCAGCTCGACCTGCCCCTCATGGCGATGGTCGCCCTGGCTCTCTTCGCGCTGATCCGCACCGAGGCGATTCTCGCGGCCGGGATGGACGGCGGCCCTCGGGCTCGTCTGGGGCCTCGGGCTCCTCACCGAAGCCGACGTTTCCCGTCTACGCGCTCGCCTCCGCTGCTCTGGACAGTGGGACAGGCGGCGTGGAGCGGCCGGCGCTGGCGGCGGTTCGCTCTGGCTCGGGCTCGCCGGCGCGATCGCCGTCGTCGTCGCGCTCCCGTGGTACAGCTCGCGGCTCCTCGGTCATCCCGCTCCAGTTCATGAACCGCTCCTTCAAGTTCGCCGAGCAGGAGGGCCACGCGCCCACGCCTGCTCGTCGGTCGCCCTGCTCTTCTATCCGACCAATCTCCCGACGCACTTCGGGTTTCTCGCGGCGCTCTGTTTTGTCGGAGGGCTCCTGGCCCTGCGCCGCTTCCGCGAGCATCGCGCGCCGTCCTCTGGATCGCCGCCCTCGCGCCCTTCGTGCTCATCACGCTGATCCGGAACAAGAACCCGCGCTACGCCGCTGCCCGCGCTCGCCACGGCGGCCGTGGTGGCAGGCGCTGGGCGCGCGCGCGCTTCCGCTCCTGGTGCGCCGCCTCGCCGTCGGGGCCTGTGTCGTCGCGGCGGCGCTCCAGGTGTCGATGACCGCCTTCGGGCTGCCCGCGCTGCCGCCGGTGCCCGGGCAGTCGATCCCGTACGTCATCGCGTATCCGCCGAGCCGAGCCGACTGGCAGCACGCCCGCATCCTCGAGGACATCGCACGCGAGAGCGGCGGGTCGGCCGGTACGCGTGTCGGTGGTTCCCAACTACGACTTCTTCTCGGTCTCGAACTTCCGCTACGAGGCCAAGCGCCGCGGCCTGCCCTTCACGATGCTCCGGGCCTGGAACGCCACGCCGTTCGGCGTCGACTTCGCGATCGTCAAGTCGGGAAACCTCGGCCCGGACTTCTCCATCGCCAAGGCGCGCCGGATCATGCAGGCCGTTCGAGGCAGCCGGGGAGCACGCTGGCCCGCCTCTACCCGGTGGTGGGTCAGTACACGCTCCCCGACGGCAGCCGCGCCGAGCTTCGCGCGCGTCGCGATTCACGCTCCGGACGGCGTGAAGCCCGAGGCACTCGCGGCGCGCATCAGCCGAGCTGCGCGCGGGCTTCCTGCCGTCGCTGGTGCGGGATGCCGAGAATCTCCGGATCGACCTCCGCTATCGCCCGGAGGCGCTCCTGCGCGGCGAGGTGGACTCGCTCACCGTGACCGCCGATGCGCGCGTCGGTCGGCGAGCTCGCGCGCAAGGACCGGCTGCCGCTCCGCGTGCGCAAGCATCCGCGTGACGGTCCAGAACCTGGTCTTCGATCCGGTCGAGATCCTCGAGCGCCGGGTGCTCGAGCCGCTCGACGTCGGCACCGTGTCGCTCGAGCGCCTCGTCGTGCTGCAGACCGATCTGCAGCGGGTGATCGACGACCAGCGGCAGTTCGCGCGAATGACCGTCGAGCTCGGCGATGGCGCCGCGCAGGCGCGCGTGACCGGGCTCGGCCCTCGGGCGAGGCGCGGGTGCGCGTCCTACCCGGGTCGGCGCGGGTGCCGATCGCGCTCGACGTCGATCAGCTGCGCATCGGCTGGATCCGGGTGCCGGATCCGCTCGTGCACTGGATCGCGCGCAGCTTCGATCCGAGCTACCAGCTCGGCAGACTCCCGATAAAGATCCTGATCGCCCCGGTCGCCATCCGCCCCGGCCGCCTCGAAATCGGCCCCACCCCCACTAACTCAGCCTGATTCACGAACGGGCGCGCGAGATCAGACGGGTGACGATCGAGACAGATGGCGCGGCGGCGGGTGGCGGCCGGGCGGCTGGCGGAGCGGGCCGGGCGCGGGTGGGGTCGAAGGGACCCGTTCCAGCCAAGCGTGCGCCGGAAGCCGTGCGCCCGGATGGAGCCCAGCCGCCGAGGAGCAGCGCACGCGTGCCGCGTGGTCCTCTCGACCCCACCCGCGCCCGGTCCGCTCCGCCAGCCGCCCGGCCGCCACCCCGCGGCCGAGCGCTACAGACCCGAGATAAGCCCGCTTCACGCCCTCGTCGCGCAAGCAGATCCTGAAGCGCTTGCCCTGCATCACCAGGCTCCCCGTCTGCAGCACGTAGCCGTACTGGGCGAGCGTGAGGCGCGAGCATCGCGTTCTGCTCCACCAGGATGATGGACACGTCGAGCGCGTTGATCTGCCGGATGATCTTGCCGACCTCGGCGGTCATGATCGGCGAGAGCCCCATGGACGGCTCGTCCAGCAAGAGGAGCTTGGGGCGGCTCATGAGCGCGCGGGCGATCGCCAGCATCTGCTGCTCGCCGCCGCTCAGCGAGCCGGCAATCTGACGGCCGCGCTCGCGCAGGATCGGAAAGTGCTCGTAGATCATGGCGAGCGTCGACGCCGCGTCCGCGCGACTTCGCCGGTACGCGCCCATCGTGAGGTTTTCCAGCACGGTCATCTTGGGGAACAATCGGCGCCCCTCGGGCACGTGCGCGATGCCGAGTCCGACGATCTCGTGCGGGGCGAGCCCGATCAGCGAAGTGCTGCTCGAAGCGCAGGCTGCCCCCGCCCGGCCTGACGAGACCCGTCAGCGCCCGGAGGCTCGTCGTCTTGCCGGCGCCGTTCGCGCCGATGAGGCTCACGATGGAGCCCGCCGGGACGTGGAAGGACAGCCCCTTCACCGCCTCCACGGTGCCGTAGCGGACGTGGAGGTTCTCGACGTCAAGCATGGTCCACGCCGGTGCCCAGATAAGCCTGGATGACGTCGCGGCTGGCGCTCACCTCAGCTCGGCGTGCCCTCGGCGAGCTTCTGGCCGAAGTTCAGGACCACGATGCGCTCGCAGGTGCCCATGACCGCCTTCATGTTGTGCTCGACGAGGAGAATCGTGGTGCCGTGGCCGCGGATCGTCTTCACCAGGTCCATCACACGGCCGCTCTCGTCCAGGTTCATGCCGGTGACGGGCTCGTCCAGCAGCAGGAGCCGCGGCCGCGCGGCCAGGGCCATCGCGATGCCGAGCACGCGCTGGTGGCCGTGCGGCAGGTTCTTCGTCGGCTGGTCGGCGTGCGCCGCCAACCCGGTGAACTCGAGCGCCTCGCGGCCGCGCGCGACCTCGTCCGGCGGAAAGTCCCGCCGGCTGAACAGGAGCTGCCGGAGCCCGGTGCCGCTGTGCAGGTGCAGGCCCAGCAGGACGTTCTGGAGCGCCGTCATCTCCTGGAAGAGCGTGGTGAGCTGAAACGTCCGCACGAGGCCGCGCGCGGCGATCTGGTGCGGCCGGAGCCCGGTGACGTCCTCGCCGTCGAAGACGATCGAGCCGGCGGTGGGCCGGCAGGAAGCCGCTCAGGAGATTGAAGCAGGTCGTCTTGCCGGCGCCGTTGGGACCGATGAGGCCGACGATCTCGCCCTTCTCGACGGTGAGGTCGACGTGGTTGACCGCGGCCAGACCGCCGAAATGTCGGGTGAGGTCCCGCGTCTCGAGGAGCGGCATCGCGTCAGGCCGCCGGGCTCGGGGTGGGCGCCGCGGCCGGCCGCCACCGCCTGAGCCGCGCGAGCTTCTCGGGCAGCGTGATGAGGCCGCCGGGCAGGAACAGGATCGTCAGCAGCATCGCGATCGAAAAGAAGATCGTCTCGTACGGGCTTCCGCGGAAGGGCTCGGACAGGAGCGACAGGAAGATCGCGCCGACGATCGCGCCCGACGAAGTGGCCCCGGCCGCCGACGTAGTTGTAGACGAGGATGTTCGTCGCCATCAGGAAGCCGAACTCCGGCGGAAAGAGGAACCGGATGAAGTGGGCGTAGAACGCGCCGGCGATCCCCGCGAAGAAGCAGCCGAGCATGAAGGCCAGGAGCTTGTGCCGGGCGATGTCGACGCCCAGCGATTGGGCCAGGTTGTCGGCCATTCCGATGCTCTTCCAGATCAGACCGAGGCGGCTGTGCTCGAGCTTCCACAGGATGAGCAAGACGATCAGCATCAGGGCCAGCCCGAGATAGTACTGGCTCGGCTTTCGTCGTCAGCGTCATCCCGAGCAGGTTCGGCTTGGGAATGCCGCTCAGGCCGCTCATGCCCCGGGTGAGCGACACCCAGAGCTGGGCGATCAGGCGAATCCACCTCCACGAAGGCCACCGTCACCATCGCGAAGTACACGCCGCGCAGCCGCAGCGACGGATAGCCGATGACGACGCCCACCAGCGGTGGCCAGGAGCGCCCCGCCCAGCAGCGAGGCTCGAACGGGACGGCGAGATTCTTCGCGAGCAGCGCCAGGTGTAGGCCCCGATCGACATGAACGCCGAGTGGCCGATGTTGAGCTGGCCGCACGTGAGCGACGGCCGCAGGCTGGCGGCGAGGATCACGTTGGTGAAGACCAGCGCGAAGATGTGCACGTAGTAGTCGCCGCCGAGCCGGGGCACGAACAGCGCCAGCACGATCAGGACCGACAGCACGCCGAGCACGCCGGCCCTACGGCGCATACCCGAAGCAGCCCGGTCGGCCGGAAGAGCAGCAGCAGGATGATGAAGACGAAGCTCAGGAGGAACGCGGGCTCGGCGCCGAAGCGCCGTGGCGACGATCGAGTCGATGAGCCCGAGCATGAGCCCGCCGAGGATCGCGCCCGGGAATGCTGCCCAGACCGCCGAGGATGATGATGATGAACGCCTTCAGGAGCGGCTGCTCGCCCATCATCGGGTCGAGCTTGAAGATCGGCGCCATGAGCGCGCCGCTCGCCGCCGGCGAGCGCGAAGCCGATAGCGAAGGCGAGGCCGTTGACCACGTGCACGTTGACGCCCTGCAGGGCCGCCGCTTCCTTGTCCTGCTCGATGGCGCGCATGGCGGCGCCGAGCCGGGTCCGGTTGATGAAGAGGTACAGGGCGACCACCAGGGCCGCGGCGATCGGGGATGATCATGAGCCGCTCGATGGAAATGCCGACGCCGAGAATGTTCGGGTGCCCGGAAAGACCGGCGGCACGTGCTTGTCGAGCTGGCCGAAGACCGGGTAGCCGGCCGCCTGGAGAAACGTGGTGAGGGCGAGCAGCGCGACGAGCGTCGGCTCGATGCCGCCCTTGATGGGCCGGTAGATCGAGCGCTCGACGAGGTATCCGAAGACGCCGAGCACGATCATCGCCACCACGAAGGCGACGAAGTACGGCGCCGCCCCTGGAAGAACACGTAGTAGATGACGAAGGCGCCCAGCATGTAGACCGCGCCGTGGGCGAAGTTGATGATGTGCATCATGCCGAACATGAGCGTGAGGCCCGAGCGCCATCAGGATGTAGATCGAGCCGAGGCGACATCCCGATGATCGCGCTCTGGACGAACAGGGCGAAGGTCATTTGAGTTTCGGGGCCCGTCAAGCCCTCGGGGCGCCCAGCGTCCCGAGGGCGCAGCTGCGCCGGGGCGTCCCCGAGCGCGGGGGCTTGGGGGGCCTTCTGGTCCCCATCTAATTCAGTTGTGGGGCGGGAGGAGCTGCACGACGAGGGTCGCGACGCCGTCCCTTCACCTCGGAGAACGGCATCGGGTAGATGATCTGGTTGCCGACGCCGTAGTAGTCCTTGCCGCCGAAGTGCGCCTTGCCCCAGAGGTTGTCGAACTCCACGGTGCTGCAGGGCGTCGCGCGATCTTCTTCGGGTCGAGTGCTCTGCGCCTTCTTCACCGCGGCCACGAAGGCGAAGGCCGGATTGGCGAAGTCGATGCTGGTGGCGTTCCACTCGCCGTACTTCTTCGTGTAGCGCGCCTGCCAGCTCTTGATCTTCTCCGGCAGCGGGCTCTGGACGAAGCCGTGCACCCACATGCCCTCGACGTTCGCCTTGCCGGCGATGTTCGCCACCACCGAGGTGTCGACCTGCCCGATGTGGATGAACCGGCCCTTGAACCCGAGCTCGCGCGCCTGCTTGATGATCAGGCCCACGCTGCCCGGCCGGCGAGGCCAGCACGCTGATGATGTCGGGCTTCTGGGCCAGGATGCGCAGCAGGACCGGGTTGAAGTCGGTCATGCGTGCGCTCGAAGAACTCCTTCGACACCGTCTCGTAGCCGAGCTTCTGGATGTACGCCGTCTCCACCTTGATCGACCACCAGCCGGTATCGTCGTTCGGCGCGATCGTGGCGACGCGCTTGATGGCCGGGATGGTTCTGCTTGATCCACTTCCAGAAGGTGGTGGTCTCCGGCGGCGACGGGAAGCTGTGGAAGGTGAGCGGGTTCTTCGGGCTCACCAGGCCCGTCGGCGTACGCGAGCGGCAGATTCAGGACCCGGCCCTCGTTCACCGCTTCCTCGTTGGCCTTGACCACGGCGCCGCCGAGGATCGAGATGATACTTCACGCCGTCCTTGGCGATGAGGCGGTTGACCGTGGCGACGCCCTCGGCGATCACGTACTTGTGGTCGTAGGCGACGACCTCGAGCTTGTACTTCTTGCCGCCCACCTCGAGTCCGCCCTGGCTGTTGATCTCCGTCGAAGATCAGCTCGGTGGCCTGCTTGTGCGGAATGCCCCACGGCGCGGCCGGACCGGAGAGGGGCGTGGAGATCCCGAACTTGATGACGTCGGCCGCGCGGGCACCGCCCCGGGCCCGCGGCGACGAGTCCTACCACTGCGAAGCGCTGCGTGAATGAGCGAGCACCTGTGGTCTCATCGCCACCCCTCCTGGACGCGTGGTTTGGGTCAGAGGCCCTCGTGCACGCGGACTATAGAAACGGCGATCGCTCCTTGTCAATGGGGGACAGCTGTCAGGATCGGACGAGCGAACGGCAGCGCCGACTACCGCTCGCGCGTGAATCGTCGCGGCGATCTCGCTCGCGAATCGCTCGAGCTGCTCGAGGTCGTAGTCGCAGGTGGCCAGCACCATGTCCTGGATGCCGGCGGCCTCGAGATCGCGGATGCGCTCGACGATCTCCCGCGTGGTCCCGAGGAAATACGACTGCTGGAGATTCTCGAACGTCCGGTGCGTGCCCATCACGCGCTCGAAGACCGGGCGCTGCAGGCGCAGCGCCTCCTCGCGATCGGTCGTGTCGACCAGGTGCAGCGAAGTTCAGATGACCGTAGCGCAGCGTGTCGGGATCGCGCCCGTGGCTCGCGAGGTAGTCGCGGATCGCCCGCACGTCGTCCTTGACCATCTGCTGGCTGCCGGCGCCGCGGGCGAGCCAGCCGTCGGCGGCCGCGATCCGCGCGAGCACCGTCGGGGCGATGTACGGCTTGTCCGGCGAGAGCGATGTCTGGATCTTCGATCCGCCGCCCACCCACAGCTCGGGGAAGCGCGGCAGGCGCGGCTCGATCGTCGCGTGCTCGAACCGGTAGTAGCGGCCCGCGAAGCTCACGTCGCGCTCGGCTCAGGAGGCGGCGCGAGGGCCGCGATCATCTCGTCCGGTCCGGCGGCCGCGCTCGCCGAGCTTCATGCCGAGCGTCTCGAACTCGTGCTGATCCCAGCCCGGTCCGACGCCGAGCACGAAGCGCCCGCCCGACAGGTGCCAGAGCGTCTGGATCTCCCGCGCCAGCGTGACCGGATGGTAGTAGGGCAGGATCAAGAGCCCGGTCGCCAGCCGGATCCGCGTCGTGACGCTCGCGGCGTGCGCCAGGCAGAGCAGCGGCGACATCCACACCGTCCCGTAGAGGCCGGGCGCCTCCAGGAAGTGCTCGGCGACCCAGAGCGCGTCGAACCCGAGGCTCCTCGGCCTGTCGCGCGAACGCTCTTCACGCGCGCCGCCTGGTCGAAGCGCGAGGTCCCGCCACGCGAACGTCGGAAGGTAGACGCCGAATCTCATCGCGCGGCGCCCGGGTGAGCTTCCGCTACTGGGCCCGCCCGCGCATCGACGCCGGCTGGCCGGCAGCTTCAGCTTGCCGGTATCCGTGATCCGGCCGTCGACCTTGAGGATCGAGACGTCGCGGTCGGTGTAGTTGCCGACGTAGAGATACTTTGCCGTCGGGGCTGAAGACGACGCCTCCGGGCAGCGCCCACCTCGACCTCGCCCACCTTGGTGACCTTCTTGCCGTCGATCTTGAGCACGGCCTGCCGTTGCGCTTGGTGTTGAACCACATGGTCTTGGCCACGCTGGCGCTGCCCAGCAATACGGCCACGGCCACGTCGCCCTTCGGGCTGATGGCGAAGCCTTCGGGCGCGCGTCGCCGGACCACCACGCGATCGATCACGCGGGCGGCTGCTGCTCGAGATCGATGATGCTGACGGTATCGATGTGGCCGTCCGGGCGTGCCGGAGTTCCGTGTCGGCGCTGATGCCGATCTTGCCGTCGGGTGACGTCGATGTTGTAGGGCCAGAGTCCTACGGGCATGTCGTGCTTGGGTAGGTCACCTTGCCCTCGATCGAGCAGCGCGGATCTGGCGGCGAAATCCGTCGCGAGCGCGCGCTTGCCGTCCGGCGTGAATGCGACCGGACGCGCACTTCGCCGCCCATCGCCACCGTGTCGACCAGCTTGACGTCGTTGCCGTGATGGAGAGACGCTGATCGACTTGTCCGCGCGATTGGCCACGAGCGCCAGGTTCCTGCCCTGTTGATCGCGAGCCCTGACGGCTGCTTGCCGATCTCCACGGTGCCGATCTGGCTGGCTGGATTCGTTTTTAGGTTGAAGACGTAGAGCTGTGTCGGGTCCGGGCTTCCAGTTGGTCCTGTCCTGATCCAGTCCACGGAGTTTGACGATGGCCAGTCGTTCGTCGGGCGTGATGGCGAGGTTGATCGGCGGCCGAAGATCGAGTGTTCATCAGGGTGAAGCTGATGAGGATCTTCTCGGCCCTCGCGGTTCGTGATGTCGACGATCGAGATGGTGCTTGCCGGGGCGACGAATGCCGGTTGCCCTCGGCGTCGAACGACCTTTCGTCGTTGCCGACGATCAGGTCGGCGAGGCCGGATGAGGCCGCGCGGGCGCGAGGACGAGGAGCAGTCGGACGAGCGTGGCGGCGCGGCGGTCGTGGGACGTCATGGGTGGCTCCTCCTTGCCGCCGTGGTGAGCATCCGCGGCTCGCCCGCGGCCGGGGTGGTGGGGCACAAACGGTCCGTCGTTGCCAGGCTCGATGCGCAGTGCCGCCTTGCGGCGGTGGGACGTCACTCGTACACTTTCCGTCACGACGCGCGGACGAGAGCAACGACCGCGACCTCAGCCCAGGTCTTCCCGGGCGGTGGAGGTGCGGAGGCCAGCGATGCGATGGCAGATGGGTGGCGAAGGATAACATCGAGGACCGGCGCGGGATGCCGGTCGGGCGCGCGTCGCCGTCGGCGGCGGCATCGGAACCGTGGTGCTGGTCCTTCTGGCCATGTATTTCGGCATCGATCCGAGCGTGATCCTTCAGGGCACCGACCCGGGCGACTCGCGGCCCGCGCCGAGCGCAGCAACGGTCGCCGGCGACGACCAGCTGCGCGATTTCGTCTCGGTCATTCGCCGACACCGAAGACACGTGGCGCGACCTCTTCCGCCAGATGGGCCGGGAGCACCAGCGCCGCGGCTCAAAAGCGTCGGCGGGCCGTGCAATCGGCCTGCGGTTTCGCCGAGGCCGCGGTCGGGCCGTTCTACTGTCCGGGTGACTGCAAAGCTCTGGCGCATCGATCTCGTCGTTCTACCGCGACCAGTGCAACAGCGCTCGGCGCGCCGCGACGCCCAGGCCTCCGGCGTCATCGCGCACGAGGTGGGTCACGTACAAACCTCCCCTCGATCGCCGAGCGCAATCCCACAAGGCGCGCGCGGCGGAGCCAGGCCGAGGGCAACGCGCTCCTCCAGGTGCGCATGGAGCCTGTGCAGGCCGATTGCCTGGCGGGAGTTCGGGCCAGCAACGCCCAGCGCGCTCGACTCTCGAGGCCGGCGACATCGAAGAAGGCCTGAACGCCGCGGCGGCGTGATCGGCGACGACCGCCTGCAGCGGCCGGGCACCGGGGCCGCGTGGTGCCCGAGCAGTTCACGCACGGCAGCCTCCGCCCAGCGCGCGACCTGGTTCAAGCGCGGCATCGACACCGGCGATCCAGGCCTGCGATACGTTCACGGCGTCGAAGCCTGAGGATTAAATTGGCGATGGCCGATACGGAGCAGCTGGTGGGATCATTGACGTGGCGGTGATCGGCGGAGGCCCTGGCGGCTCCACCGCCGCTACGGCGCTGGCACTGCTGGGCCGCAAGGTCGCCGTGCTGGAATGCGAGCGGTTCCGCACTTCCACATCGGCGAATCCCAACTCCCGTGGACCAATCGAGATTCTCCGTGCTCTGGCGTTCGAGACACAATCGCCGCGTCGGGGTTCATCGAGAAGTGGGGCGCGAGCTTTCGGGGGCCGGACGGTCCGGACGAGCGCCACGCCGACTTCCAGTACGCTCGGGAGACGCTTACGCCTCAGACGTTCCAGGTTCTGCGGGAAGTTCGACGAGATCCCGCTTGCCATCTGAAGAAGCGGTGCCTCCGAGTCCTCGAAGAGCATCGGGATGGTGGACGCCGCCTCGAGCGCGACGGGCGTCACGCTCAGCTTCTCGGACAAACATGGCAGCCGGGACCATGCGGGTCGGTGTCGTGATCGACGCGCCGTCTCGGACGAGCCGGCGTGGCAGCGGTCGCCGCCCGGGCGCCACGAATTGACCCGCTTCTGCTGAACATCGCCGCCCACGCACAGTACGAGGGCATCCCACGCGGGCAGCTGGGGCGTCGGGCCGGGGACATCCGATGTTCACCCGTCCATGGGCTGGCTCTGATCTATCTCCGGCTCTCCGACACCGTCATCAGCGTCGGAGCCGTCATTATCCCGCAGGTCGTCCATCGCCGTGAGTCCAAGGCGACGCTGCCCGAAGAGTAGCCTGGCGCACTATCTGCCAACACGCCCGCACGCTGCCGCTGCTCGAGAAGGCGCAGCGCCCCGCGCGGTTCGATGCCGACCATTCCTATCTCGCCACTGGATGGCCAGGGACCGATGGGTCGCTGTGGGCGACGCGGCGGCGTTCCTGGATCCCGTCTTCTCCACCGGCGTGATGCTGGCCATGCAGGAGGGCTCGAGATCGCCGGGAGACCACCTGACAATGGCCTGCGCACCGGCGATGTGTCAGCGCTGAATCTTCGCACGCTACGAGCGCGCCGTGCGGTCGTTACTACATTTCCGGCGCTTCGTTAATGGGTTCTACGAGCCGGCGTTCCGCGCTCGGTACTCGCGCCCGCCGTTGTGGATACATCTGACGCCGTCGTGTCCAGGCCGGTGAACTGGCGGCCGTCGATCGTGACGCGGGTGCTGGTGGAGGTGTTCTTCGCGGTCGTCGCCGTGGAGCGCGTTCTGCTTCGGCCGGACGCTTTCGCTCGCGCTTCGTAGCAGCCAAGGTGGGCGGGCAAGCGACCTGGAGGTCCGTCGCGACGCCGATGTCCCAGTCCGACCTCGCCTTGAGGTCAGTCGTTTGTCCCGCACCATATTCCCAGCGGGCGCGATGAACGCCGTCGTCATACGCTCGCCGCGCGCCGCCCCTCGAGGTCGGGGGTTGTGAAAGTGGCACATCGCATCTCCGGCTGAGACCGAGAAGGGAGATGGCCGTTCGATACGCTTCCGGCTGCGGCTTGTAGTGCAGCGAGCGTTTTCTGCGGTGATGATGCAGTCCCACGGGAGCCCGGCAACGGGCGTGAGCTCGACCATTCCGATGAAAGCCGTGTTGAGCGGCGACGACGTACGACGCTTCAGGCGCTGAATTGCCTCAGACGCGCGTCGGGCTGCTGGCCGTGCAGCCGTTGACTGCGACGCGCGTCGACCCCCTTCGGTCGTAAAGACGAGAGATGCCATGTGTGACGAGGAGCCCATCTAACCGGTTCGATATATTGTGTCGACGGTCGTCCACGGCATCTCGCCGCGATTGACTTATCCGCGGCGCGTAGCGCCCGCCTCGCGTCGAGAAATCGGACGCGGTCGAACGTGAGCGCCTTCCTCGGCTAGCGACTGAGCTCGGGCGAGAACGCCTGTCCGCCAGTCAACGACCGTGCCGTACGTATCGAAGGTGAGGGCCTCTCTAAATCATCAGTAACGCTCGCGTGAACGAGATGCAGCTTCCGTGAGACCGGAGGCTAACGCGACTGCCTGCGAGTTCCGTTGCCGATCCGCTCAGGGCCGAACGCGTCCCTCGCCCGGTGTCAACGCGGATCGTCACAATCGACGTAGACCCGAAAGGGCTGTGTGAGTGAGTCGGCAGGCCCGGCGGGCTGAATGTCATCCTCGCGCTCGAATCGACTGGAACCGACTGTGGCGGACGACTCATTTGGGAGAAGGAGACGCTGCGCCGTTCCTGAGCGCACGCGGGCGACGAGGGCGGCGCCATGAGCAGCATCATATTACGCTCGTAACCGGATTCATCGGGTTCTTACGAATTCTCCTCGGTTTCGGGACACTGAGTCTACTCCGGCAAGCCCTCACGGGGCAATGGGCCACCCTTCTGATACTGCGGCGGCCTCAGTCGTCAAGCGTCGGCCCAATGGCGTGCGCGCGCCGGAGCCGCGTCCAGTCGATCGAGTGGCCGAACGTCGGCCATCAGTCCGCCGTGGCAGAGAACCGGTCGGGCTTGCACCGCACGCGGGGTGCGCCAGATGGATCCCGGCAAGCGCCAGCAGCAGCATGACCGCGGCGGTGATCAGCACGACCTGCCACCCTCTGTGGTGGAGGAAAGCCTGTCCGGACGACAGCGAGGTCACAGCCGCGGTCCCGAACAACCAGGAAGTCGTTGGCGGCCTGCGTGCGCCAGCTGCGCTCGGCCGGCGCAGCACGGGCTCGTCACCAGCGCCGAGCCCGCCACGAACATGAAATTCCACCCGATGCCGTTGAGCGTCATGGCCAGAAGGAAGTTGGGCACGCCGAGCGTCAGGCGCGGCCCCCACGGCGAGCACGTTGAGGGCGATGCCGAGCAGGATGACGGTGCGCCCTGCCCCAGCGCTGGACGAGCGTGCCGGTGAAGAAGCCGGGAAGGAACATGCCCACCACGTGCCACTGGATGACGAAGGCTGTGTCCGAGAACGTGATGGTGATGCGCCATCATGGCCAGCGGAGTGCCGGTCATCAGAAGGTTCATCACCCCCTGGCCCCATCATCTGGGCGAGCGGACGGCCCACGATGAAGATCGGCTGGCGCACGATCTCGGTGATCGGTCGCGTCGGGGCCGCCGACGCGGACATCGTTCCAGCCGGAGCCGGCATGCAGGCCGACGAGCAACGCGGCGGTGAGCAGGCCGAGCAACGGCACGCAGAGGTACGCACCCAGATAGAGTAGTATCGAAGAGCTGCACCGTGCCGCGAGCGAGCATCGGACCGGATGAACGCGGCGACCAGGCCGCCCGCCAGCACGAAGGAGATGGCGCGGCTGCGGAAATTCCGGAGCGACGTCTCGGCTGCCGCGAAAGCGGTACTGCTGGGCGAAGGCGACGGAGACACCGAGAAACAGCGCCCCACGGTCGAGCCAGAACTGGCCGCGAGCCATGCGCCGCCACGCTCGATCAGACCGCCGGCTGTCGCGAACAGAGCAGCCCACCACGAAGCTGACCCGGCGGCCCACGCGCTTCATGAGCAGCGAGGTGCGGGCGATGGTGCTGAGCGCGGTATGACGATCACGGACATCGTGTCGAGGGCAAGGTGGCCAGCGCCTTGTTGCTGGCCAGGGCGGCGTAGCCGGCGGGGGCGCCCACGGCGGCGACGAGCGCCACCGGCGGTTGAGGACGTCGCGCCTGGGCCAGGGGCGAGGAGGAGCACGTTCCGGAGGCGGGCACGTTCAAGAACCAGAACTTACCACGCAGGCCAGCTGGCACCGAACCACCCCGCTTCAGAAGGCGTGAATGATCATCTGGGGCCGCCGGTTGTGATGCTGACGCCTCTTTTTCCCTATGCTTGAGACGTTTCGCACACGCAACGAGCGAGGAATCCGCATGAGCTCGGCCCGTAAACGCATGTCGCCGTCGTGGTGGGGCGACCTCCAAGTGGCAGGCCGATGGCCGCAACACCAAACTGGCGCACGGCAAGGTGCTCGACGACAGCGACCTGCCCGTCGGCATGCGCTGGGGCGTCGGCGGCGCCATCGCCCAGAAGTTTGCCCAGGAGGGCTTCTGTCGTCGTGCTGACGACCCGGCAGGCCGCCAATGCCGCGGCGCTGGAGCAGGCCATCAGCGCGCAAGGCGGCGAAAGCATGATTGTCGAGCTGGACCTGGTGTCGCGCGCATCCATATCACAGGCGTTCGCCACGATTCGCGAGCACGCGTGGTGACCCGGATGTCCTGGTCTACAACGCCGGCTATCTTGAGGGGCGTGACCTGCCGCCCGAGAAAGAATTGCTGGAACACATCCCCGTCGACATGTTCGACACCGCGCAGCACATTGCCAGCCGTGGCCCGTTCTTGGTCGCCAAGGAGGTGTTGCCCGCCATGCGCGCAGCGCGGCGCCGGCTCGTTCCTCATTTCGAATAACGCGGCGTCCTTGCGCGGCCGCAAGCGCATGACCGGACAGTCGCTGTACTATCCGCGCGTGATGATGCGCACGCTGGCGCAGGTGCTGACGGAGGAATATTCCGAGCATGGCGTGCACGTGGCCAACGTCGTGATCGACGGCACTCATCGACTCGCCAGGGACCCGCGCCCTGCCGCGCGCCCAGCAGCACCCGGAGGTGGTGATGAATCCCGTGAAGATCGCGGAGGCGTTCTATTACCTCCACACCCAAGACAAATCCTGTTGGACGCACGAGCTCCAATTGACGCCATTCGCGACCAGCCTGAAGCTTTGAGCGACGCTCTCCACTGCCGAGAGGATGGTCATGGACCACGGATCCGACCGCGAGCCGCGCCGCCAACTTGACGACGCTGGTCATGGCGTTCGGGGGATGGATCGATGCCGGCCGGGCGGCCACGGGCGCCTTGCGCCACCTGGTCCGCGACCTCCCGGCCCCGCGGCTGGCCCGGATAGACCCTGAAGAGTTCTTCGTGTTCACCCAGGAACGGCCCGAGGTGCGGATGAGGGCCGATGGGAGCCGCGACATCCACTGGCCACGGAGCGAGTTCTTCGCGTGGCATCCCGGGGATGGCCGAGACGGCCTCCTCCTGTTTCGCGGCCCGGAGCCCCATCAGCGGTGGCGCACCTACACGAAGGCGTTCCTCGACGTGGCCGAGCGCTGTGGGGTGAGGCGGATCGTCTCGCTCGGGGCGCTCCTGGCGGGCGCGCCTCATACCCGGCCGGTGCGTGTCACGGCACGCTGCACCGACCCCGCCTGCGCGGTCGTTGCTCGAGGCCTGGGGCATCTATCGTCCTCCGACCTACGAAGGCCCGACCGGTATTTCCACGGTCGTCCTGGACGCGCGCGGAGCGACGCGGGAATGCACGCATGTCGGCTTCATGGGGCAAGCGCCGCACTATCTGCCAGATTCCGAGAATCCGGCGGCGATCCAAGCCCTGGTGACCTATGTGGCCCGCCTGCTCAACCTGAGCCCGGACATGTCCCACTTCGCCGAGGCCATCCAGGACTTCCGCACCCAGTGCGATCAGGCGGTGGCTCGGGACCGCGCCACCCGAGAGCACGTGCGGCAAGCTGGAGCAGGAGTACGACGCGACGGCTGGCGAGGGAGCGGCAACCGCTACCCGAGCGGAGAGCTCGACTCAGAGAAGCTGATGCAAGGTCTACAGGATTTCTGCGGGGGCAGCGGGAAGGTGGCGAAGAGAAGGCTGCGGGCCGGGACGGATTGAACCGCTTCTGTTGACCCATGACGCCACCGCGAAGGGCCACAGTTCTGCTGCTCGTGGCCTGACGACCGCGCGCGACCGCGGCACCCCAGGCCCTCTCCTCAGCTGGAGGACCACCAACGGCTGGCCAATGCCCTCCATCCCCGGGTTCGCGTGTACGGCGGGTGGGCCCCAGAGGACAATCCGGCCCGTACAAACCACGCCGTTCTGGAAGGGTGGCTTTGGCGGGCCTGAGATCTGGCTGCGTGGAGACATCGTGGGCACACAGTGTGGCTGGGTATGTGATCGCCGGTCTCTTGGCCTGCGGCGACCAGACCCGACCCCCGGGCGAACCGCGGCCCGGTGATCGAAGAGGCCATCAAGAACCTCGTGTCGGTCGTGGGTGGACCTCCAGGCCGCCGAGGCCGCAGCATGGCCCAGCGTCCAGCTTCAGTTGGCGCGGGTGGGCGATGATACGACTGCGACGGGCGATGGTGATCCGCCTTCCTGACCCGCGCCCGTGGCCATGACGATGGTCGGCCACAAGACCGAGAGTGTGAATCGCCGGGGCTACGCGATTGTCGACGAGGCGATGCTGGCGGCGACGGACGCGAAGAACTGGTGGGCGGTGGATACAGGGATTGAACCGCCGACACCAGGATTTTCAGCTCTCACCGTCGTAACCCCGCATCGTTCGTCATTTCATTCGTCATTTCATTGAGTTTCCAGGCCTACCGCACGCGGGCGTCGTCGCGTCATGTTGTCGGTTGCAGCCTGAGCAGAGCGTGAGGATAATCTCGGTGAAACAGCCACGCGCCAGCCATCGCCCGGAGCAAGATGACGACTCCGAGCTCGGGATGTAGGCACCGGCGCGCCAGGGACGGGTCTCGGGTTCCAGCCGACGGCGCGAACGCGAACCACCCGACCGTCGCTTGTCTCATGGCCAAGCCGGTCACGGCTGGCGCCGGTTTCAGGTCGGCCTCACGGCAGCCACCCGTGCTCGCAATAGAAGTGTATCGCGCTCCGCAGTGGACGGGCGCACGCGCTGGGACCTACCATGTCGGCGACCGTCAGCGCTTCGAAAGAGCATAGGCGGTATAAAGGCCCCAGTTGACGGAACGGCCGTTCCGGCACACCCCGCCCCACCGCCATCGCCTCCCCTGGTAAAAACACAGTGGGGCGCTGAGGTGCCGATGTTAGCCCAGCCGCTTACGCCATCGCGGGCTATCGGCGGTCTCTGAGGCTGTCGTACACCCGCGTCGGCGCTCGAGGATACGTCGGATCTCTTCATCGGAGCGCAGCACGCCGGCGCGATAGTAGCCTTCAGGATTTCATTCGTCCTCTGCGTCGCAATGAGCGCCCTGTACTGGAGAAGATGCGAGTCAGTTGGGACCCCAGTGCTTTCCTCCGTTGAAGATCGCCGGCCCAAGGAGCGCGAGAGAGAGCCGCATCAGCATAGAGAAGAGCCTGCTACCAAATCAAGCACCATAGCGCAGCTGGCGCGACTATTGAGGCCCCCGGCTTCGATGTCGCGCGCCAGAGCGCCGGTTTAAGCCTCGACAGGCGTCGCCACTGGCCGACAAAGCATCGTGAGCACATGCGCTGGAAGTCCGCCAGCAACCGCTGAATGGTCGTGTCGGCGAACAACGCGCCTTCGTTTGTAGATGGCGGACACGATCAGCCCTTCCTGTCTTTCGCGCAGCAACAAGATGATGTCGAATGGTTGATCATCGCGGCGGTGCTGAACGTCCAAATCGACCCTAGCAAACTCAAGGTGCCGGCAGCGCGCTGCAGGGGGTGCTGCATTGCGTCTTGCATAACCATCATGACTCGACAGAGCGACGCGGGCGTGACCCCGCGCTCCCGCTCGAAGGTCTGAACCAGCCGAAAGACAAGTCCTGGTTCGCATAGGCGGCGAGAGCGCGGTCGCCCGGACGCTGAGCACCTCCTGACACGTCGGGTCGCCGCGGAGGTCGGTGCGGGAATCACAGTATTGACGCAGAACAGGCCGATCGCGTCCTCACTAGCGCGCCGGCTGCTGGTTGGCGGTGCGTCGCGACGCAGAGATCCTCCTGCCCCGTGTAGCCGAACACGAGCATTTTGAAAGCCGCCAACATCGTCGTACCGAGTGCTGCCGTCGCGTGACGGCCGAGCCCGATGAGGACATCGGTCAATCGCTCCGGGAGTACCAGGGCTTGTCGCGCGGCGCGGAAGCTCACTGGCGCCTCGCGGGTGATTTCGGTAGGAAGGTCCATGACGGGCAGGATCGGCCAGGCGCTCTTGCCAGTAGGCCAGCTGGGCTGCCATCGCAGCCATCGTCCCGCCACTGCCGCTGCCAGTGCGCGAAATCGGCAAATTGAATGCGCGGGCTGCAGCAGGGGCGCGCTCGCCCGGCGCGGAGGGAACGCCTCGTACAACACGACCAGCCTCGTGTCCGAATAGCCCCAACGACCAACCATCCTCGACGATGTGATGCATAGTACTCAGAAGGAATACTCCTCGTCGTCCATACGGAGCAGGTGACGCAGGAGCGGTGGGACTTCCAGGTCGAACGCTGGTTTCAGCTTCCACGGACGCCAGCCGCCGGGCTCGACCCCCGACGTTCCACGTCGGACACAGCGCGAGATCCACGATCGTCACCGGAGTTTCACGGTTGGCGCTATGATCTTCGCGTCAACGGCCCTTCGACAGCGGCAAAGCTTTGTCCTCAAGGCTTCATGGCGTCGGACGATCTCGTCGCAGCTTTGCTGTGCGATTTGCGATGTCGCGAGCCCCCGCAGACGTACGGCATAACGGTATTGAACAGAGCCACCCGGAATACGCGTCGACGATCTGCGATCTCCGCCCCGGGGCCGGAGAGGCGAAATAACGGTGCGTCGCGTGGCACACGCGTGATCGGGCTCGGCAGCTGGCGCGGCCGCTCCTGAAGAGCCGTCTCGGTGAGCCAGCCCGGCGATCGTGGGTGTTTCGAGGAAGCCGAGTAGAGAGGCCTCGACACCCGCCACGGCGTCGCGCAGACGCGAGAGGAGCTCCATGGCCAGGAGAGAGTCGCCCCCTGGACGCGAAGAAGTTGTCGTGGACACCGATGCGTCGCAGATTGAGGAGATCCGACCAGGCTGCCGCCACTTGCCGCTCGAGCGGCGTACCCGGCGGAACGAAGGACGCTTCGGGCAGCGAGATGGATACTGGGATCCGGCAGCGCTCGACGGTCGATCTTGCCGCTGTGGCGTTCGCGGCAAGGCCGGCAACACCACGAAAGCGGAAGGCACCATGTATTGCGGCAGCCTTGCGCGCAGGAAACGTCGCATTCGGTCCGCCATGACGCCGTTCTCTTGTGCCGGCACCACGTACGCCACCAGGCGCGCATCCTCTGACCTTCCCACGCATCACGACCGCTTCGGCGACGGCTGGCATCTCGAGCAACGCTCGCTCGACCTCGGCCGGTTCGATCCTGAAGCCGCGGATTTTCAGCTGCCAGTCTTTCCGGCCGAGGAATTCCACGGCGCCATCTGATAGTCGGCGCCCCAGATCGCCCGTGTAGTAGACGCGCGCCCGGCATGGTCGGTCCGGCCTCGAAGACGGTTTGCGTCACTTCCGGGCGGCGCCAATAGCCCAGAGCGAGATAGTGGCTCTTGACCGCGATCTCACTCCACGCCGTTGTCCGCGACTTCGCGGCCGTACCGCCTGCCACACAACAGCACTTCTTGATCCTTGGTGCCGTCATATCCTGGAGCGGCAGGCTGTTCGCAGGCAGGCGAATCTGCTTGTCCACGAAATGGAGCAGACGGGCCCTGGCATCTCCGCCGCGCCAAAGAAGGGGACGAGGACGCAGTGCCCGCAAAGTGTTTTCTGTAGGAGGCGACATCGCGATGCTCTATCGATTCGCCCGGACAGCCAGACGAGTGGACGCTTGGAAGCGTCATCCCGTCCCGCAGGGTCCGCATGAAATGCCGGAAGACCGTCGGAATGGAGTAGTAGACGGTGATACCGTTGCCGGTCAGCCACGTTGCGAAATGCGCGAGTCCTTCTTCTGTCAGCTTGAAGGGGAAGAGCGTGGCCCCGTTGCACAGGGCCAGGCAGACTGCCCGCGTCGCCGCAAGAAAGCCTCGAGAGCAATACGTAACTGAACGAAGTACAAC